>R20__coassemble_54_pt1 | contig 85842 bp, 58 predicted proteins | sample R20__metabat2_high_PE_049 | metagenome-assembled genome bin R20 | reverse complement strand
ATTACATCTCAGTGTCACGCCTCGCCATGCCTGTAGGCAACGTCGACCACGGCGGCATATGGGGCTCTTACATCGGACTGTTTTTCCTCAGCGCGGCATTCGTATCAATAGGCATATTCTGCAGCTCCGTGACTAACAACCAGATACTCGCGTTCATTCTCTCGGTGTTCCTCTGCGGATTCCTATACATCGGCTTCGACCTCATCTACTCGATGTCGCTGTTCGGAAAAGTCGACCTGTTCATACAACAACTCGGCATGGCATCGCACTACAGCTCAATGAGCCGCGGCGTCATCGACACCCGCGACCTGATATATTTTCTCAGCGTGATTGTTTTATTCTTAAGCCTGACAAAACTCACTTTGTCGAGCAGAAAATGGTAGGAGGCGGCATGGAAAACAAGAGAAAAAACATCAAACGCAACGAAATAACATCTTTGATTGTCACTCTGATAGTCATAGTGTTGGCCAACATCATCGGCTCATTCGTATACACCCGTTTCGACCTCACCTCCGAGAAACGCTACACTCTTTCAAACACCTCGAAGGAGATACTGAAAAACCTCGACGACTACGTCTACTTCCGCGTCTACCTCGAAGGCGAGTTCCCTGCCGGCTTCAAGAAACTGCGTAAAGAGACAAAAGAGATGCTCGACGAGTTCCGCGCCTACTCCAGATTCATTGATTATGAATTCATTAATCCTTCGGAAAGCAACGACCAAGCCGAACGTCAAGAGACATACAAACTGCTCTGGCAAAGCGGATTGAACTACTATACCGAGACAATTCAAACCAACAACGGATTGCAACAAATCATCATCTGGCCTGGCGTCATAGTGAGTTACCGGGAAAACGAACTGCCTATCGACCTCCTTTCCGGACAGTCGGGACAAAGTCAGGAAACAGTGCTTAACAATTCGGCGCAAGACCTTGAATACAAGCTCATCAGCGCGATAAAGGAAATCTCCACAAGCGTGAAACCTAACATTGCTTTCGTCGACGGCCACGGTGAACTCAGCGACCTCGAGGTCTACGACATTGCAAACACTCTCTCCACAAGATTCAATATCAAGCGCACCACGCTCAACGAACAGCTTAACTCTTTGATGAAGAGAGACTTGAACCAAGACAGCAGCATCAGCATACAACCGGCTTACGATGCCATCATCATCGCAAAGCCTACCAAGGCGTTCTCAGAGAAAAACAAATTCATCATCGACCAGTATATCATGTACGGCGGCAAGGTGATGTGGCTTCTCGACCCTGTCAACGCATCCATGGACAGCCTGCAGAGCGCCGAATCCACCATGGGTCTCGCTCTCAACCTCAACCTCGACGACCAGCTGTTCAAATACGGCATCAAACTCAACAGGAACCTGCTCCTCGCCTACCCTTGCGCACAAATCGGTCTCGTCACCGGACAAGGTAACAACCTGCAGAGCACGCTCCTGCCCTGGTATTACTTCCCACTTCTCAGCCCGGCATCCGATCATCCTATCGTGAGAAACCTCGAAGCCGTGAAGTCTGACTTTGTAAGCTCCTTGGAACCGACGACTTCAGCTCCTGAAATTCAGAAGATTCCGCTTCTCAAGACCTCCGACTACACTAAAGTGTCGAGCGCACCGATTTACATCTCATTGGATATCTTGAACCAGCGTCCTGACGCCTCGATGTTCCCTCAAAAAGGCATGATGACCGCTTTCCTCCTCAACGGAGTGTTCACGTCACTCTACGAAAACCGCATGCCTGGATCTATCACGGAATCAGCGGAGATAGGGTTCAAATCGAAAAGCAAACCTACATCCATGATTGTCATCGCTGACGGTGACATCATCCGCAACCAACTCGCACAACTCGATTACGCCAAGAAAAACAACAAACGTATCGGTTCACCGCTGCCGCTCGGCTACGACCAATACACAAACATCACATACGGCAACAAACAGTTTATCGACAATGCCATCACATATCTCATTGAAGGTGAGGGACTTATCAATATCCGTTCCCGTGAATTGAAAATTCGTCTCTTGGATATCAACAAAGTCAACGGCAACCCTATGATGTGGCAAATAATAAACGTGGTACTGCCAAGCGCCGTCATGATAATTTTAGGAATAATTCTTGCAATTCTTAGGAAGAAAAAATATAACAAATGAAAAAAAACAACCTCGTAATAATCATTGTCGTCGTCTTAGTCATCATCGCAGGCGTCGCTATCGGAAATCATTTCTTTCATAAATCCGCGTGTAGCAGATCGAGCGAGTTTTCCATCGCCAATTCGCCATATGCCGACCCGACGACATCTGTCACAAAGCTCTTCTTCGCCGATAAAAGCGGTCACCAGGTGCTCTTGCAACGCACCGATAACGGATGGCTTGTCGACAACCAATATCCTGCAAATCAGAAACTTGTGGATGAGATGCTTTACACCGTCGATCACTTGAGAATCACCGCTCCTGTGTCGGTAAAAAAGAACAAAAACATAATCACTCACCTGTCGACGACAAACACAAAAGTCGAAATTTACCAGATTCTTCCGCGTATCAATCTGTTTAACGTCGTGAAACTGTTTTATCACGAGACTCGCAGCAGAGTGTTTTACATCGGTGGCACCACGCAAGACAACCAGAACACTTATATCCTCAAAGAAGGCGACGAAAACGTGTATATGGCGCATCTCCCGGGCTTCAGAGGCTCAATCAGCGCACGTTTCAGCGCAAATCCTACTGACTGGCGCGACCATGTCATCTACGATGTTCCGATTGGTGATATCGAGTCTGTGAAATTGGAAATCACCGACGATCCGGATAACGGATTCATCATCAAGGAAAACGGCCGCTATCAATATACCATGAACCGTCTCAACGGCGAGCCTGTCGATTTCAGCGACAACAAAGTGTTAAGCCTTCTGTCGTCGTTCACCGACGTGCGTTTTGAGTCATTCCTTTATGATATCGAGCCTGCACGCCGCGACTCCATCATCAACTCGCCTTTCCAACAACGCCTGACACTGACAACCAAAGACGGCAAAAGCAGCAGCGTCACCACATTCCGCCTGCGCACCAACTCCGATATCTACGACTATAGCGAGGAAGATCTCGATAATTTCCACGACATGCTCACCGACCCTGACCACAAATACGCACTCATCAGCGAGGGCAACGAATTCGTGCTCATCCAGGATTTTGTCTTCGGAAAATTGTTAAAACCCGCTGATTTCTACAGCAAAGACTACCACGATGAAATCCCACAGATTTATTATAAGGAACTTGAAACAGTAGAAAGCCGATAGCCATTAGAATTGGTCTTGCAAAACTAATGGCTAACAGCTAATAGCATTTTTCAACAAATTCCCAGTTGATTATTTGCCAGAACTCGTTCACGTAATTGGCACGAAGATTCTGGTAATCTAAATAATATGCATGTTCCCACACATCGCACACCAACAGCGGCTTAACACCTTCTGTCGTGAGCGGCGTCTGTGCGTTGGATGTCTGCACTATCGACAGTTTACCTTCCTTGTCAGCCACAAGCCATGCCCAGCCTGAACCGAACAATGTCACGCAAGCGTTGACAAATTTCTCCTTGAACGCCTCAAAGCTGCCGAAGTCACGCACTATGGCTTCCATCAATTTGCCTGAAGGCTGTGTCTTCTTAGGATTCGGCGTCATGCAGTTCCAATAGAATGTGTGGTTCCACACCTGTGCGGCGTTGTTGAATATGCCACCCTGCGAGGTCTTCACTATCTCTTCAAGGCTCTTGCCCTCAAACGGAGTGCCTGCAATGAGTTTGTTCAAATTGTTCACATAGCCTGCATGATGCTTGCCATAGTGAAACTCCAATGTCTTCTGCGAGATATGCGGCTCCAGCGCATTCATCTCATACGGTAATTTAGGTAATTCTATCATAATCAATGTTTTATATTATTATTTGATTGCTTTTCCAATCTCCAATCCGAGATTATACAATTTCTCGATGTCTTCTTCTCTTATCGGAGCGCCTTTCACCTCTACAGGCTCGCCCACGATGTTCCATTTGCATGCTTCAGCGTTCTCTTTCAACGTCTTTAGTCCGCCGCCGCTCCACGAGGCACCGCCAAACAGTCCGACGACCTTGTTTTGTGGCTTGTACTCTCCGATTTCGTGCAACAAACCCACCATGTTCGGGAAGATGCTTCCATAATGTGAACAAGCGCCCAAAATCATGCCTTTGTATTGCCAAATATCGCTGAAAATGAACGATGTCTCTGTTTTCGACACGTCATACACCTTTATCTCCTTCACTCCGGCATCTGCCACGCCTCTTGCCACTATGTCGGCCATTCTTCCTGTGTTGCCGTACATCGAGCCGTAGACGATGACAACGCCTTCTTTTGCCTCCTGCTTGCTCCATGCTGTATATCTGTCGATAACCCACTGCAGGTTGCTTCTCCAAATCAAGCCATGCGACGGTGCAATCATCTTGATATCCAATGTCTGTGCCTTCTGAATGGTCTTCAAAGCCATCATAGCCACCTTTCCGACGATGTTGGCATAGTAGCGGCGCATGTCGTCCTCATAGAAAGCAAGGTTCACCTCGTCGTCGAAGATGCCTCCGTTCAAAGCGCCGAAGCCTCCGAAAGCGTCGTTGGTGAAGATGATTTTCGAGGTCTGCTCATACGTCACCATCGACTCAGGCCAGTGGCACATCGGAGCCATGAAGAACTGAAGTGTATGATTGCCAAGGCTTAAGGTCTCGCCTTCTGCCACGATTTTCTTGTTCGCAATAGCACCGTAGAAATTCTCCAATGGCGCGAATGTCTTGGCATTACCCACCACTGTCACCTCCGGCCATTCTCTCAAAACAGCGCCCACCGAGCCACTGTGGTCCGGCTCGTCATGGTTCACTATGAGGTAGTCGACTTCCCTGTCGCCAAGAATGCGTTTGATCTGGAAAATATATTGTGCCATGAACTCCGGCTCAACCGGGTCAATCAAAGCAACTTGTTCATCTACAATAAGATAAGAGTTGTATGAAACGCCATTCGGCAATTCCATATGGTTCTCAAACATCTCCGTCTTGCGGTCGTTCACCCCGACGTAATAAATATTCTCTGCTAATTTATTTCTCATATTTTTATCAATATTTAATTCTATTTTATCCTTCTTATCCTTCTTATCTTCCTTATCCTTCTTATCCCCTTCACTTCATGTCGGTACCACGTACTCAAACTCCTCTTTCCCATGTTTGCAAAGCGGGCAAACGATATCATCCGGTAGTTTCTCACCTTCATAAACCCAGCCGCACACCTTGCACACCCAGCAACCCTTTGTCACCTTTTTCTTCGGTTTGACATTCTTCTGATAATAATCGTAAGTCACTGATTCTTTATCGTTTACCTGCACCGCGTCGAGCACATCGGCTATAAACATTGTGTGTGTGCCGAGATCTGTCGACTTCACAACTCTGCAGGCAAAGTAAGCGTTTATATATTTTGGCAGATACAGCACATGATTCACGGCACGCAACTCCTGCTCGCAGTCCGCGAATTTGTTAACGTCTCTTCCCGACTGAAAACCAAAGTGTTCAAACACCTTAAACGGTGTCTCCGTAGTCAACACATTGATATTAAACACGCACGAGTCAAGAATGAGGTCGTGCGTGTAGTTGTTCTTGTTCACGACAATCGACAGACGCAGCGGATTGCTTGTCACCTGCTGCACCGTGTTGATGATGCAGCCGTTGTCGATGTTGTCGTAGTTCGTCGTCAGGACATAAAGACCGTATCCTATCTTAAAAAGGGACTTGGTATCCATGTCTGAAACGTTACTTCATCTCAAAATGTTCTTTTCCGACGCCACAAAGCGGGCATGACCAGCTGTCTGGTAATTTGTCAAATGGTGTTCCTGGAGCGATGCCGTTGTCTGGATCGCCTACTGCCGGGTCATACTCATAACCGCAGACGTCACATACGTATTTTGCCATAGTTTTAAGTGTTTATGTTAATTTAAATCATTGTTTCTTCTCAAATATTGCAATCTCTCGAAGACTTTCACATCGGCGGAGGCGCTGCATTTGCCCTTGAAGTCGCCGATACTGTTGAAGTTATGCTTCTTCATCCAGTTTTCCATGCCTTCAATCATCTCTGCGATGAAATTGATGCCTTTTTTATAAAGAACGCTGCACACCTGCACTGAGCTGGCTCCTGCAAGTATCTGACGCACAACGTCTTCCGCTGAATGAACGCCTGTCGAAGCCGAGAGGCAGCATGGAATCTCCTGTGCCGCAAGCAACGAAATCCATCTCAAAGTGTTGCCGTTCTCTTCCTCAACAGAAAGCGCCGAACCAGGAACCACTTTCATGTTATCGATGTCGATTGTAGGATTGTAGAAACGGTTGAACAACACCAAGCCTGCCGCACCTGCCATCGAAAGTCTGAATGCCAGATTGCCGATGTTTGTGAAATGGTCGCCGAGCTTCACCGAGACAGGGATTGTCACAGTCTTTTTCACCTCGTTGAAGATGCTAACAACCTCATCTTCAATATCTTTAGACACTATATCCTTGTCGAAAGGCGACACCGCGATGTTCAGCTCCAATGCGTCTGCTCCTGCATTCTGAAGCTCCTTGGCAAAGCTTGTCCACTCGCCTTTATCGGCACAGTTGATGCTCGCGATAATCGGAATGTCAACGGTTTTCTTAGCCTCACGGATAAGGTTGGTGTAAATCGCGATTTCATTGCCACGCAAGAATGTCTTCATATACAAATCAGCATCCACATTTGAGGCGTAGATGTCGGTATAGCCTTCTTCCTTCTTGATATCTGAAAGAATCTGCTCCTCAAAGAGCGACTTCAGCACCACCGCGCCGGCACCTGCCTTTGCGCATTTCACAATACCTTCAACGGTTCCGGTAAAAGTGGAACTTCCGACAATAATAGGATTCTTAAGCTCTAATCCAAGATATGATGTAGTTAAATTCATAGTTTTATATTTTCAATCTACAAAGATAGGTAATATTTGGAATTCCTAAGCAATTTTTAAAAATTTTTACTTCGTCACGACTAATTTCACCGTCTGACTGCCGCTATCCGACACCATATTGACGGTGTAAACGCCTGAATTTAAATTGTTTAAAGTGCTTTCCAACACATTGATATTATTTGTATTAACCAATTCACGTCCCGTCACATCATAAACATTAATGTTTATCATATTAATGCCTTCTTTCACTGTAACTTTAACGTTTCCTTTTGCAGGATTCGGGAACACGCTGAAAATCTCGTTTTCAACAGTAACTTCTTCAATATCAAGTATTTCGAGTGCTAACACAAAGTCAGGAATGCCATATCCTACTTTATTGTTAGGAGTGGTGACGTTGTTACCCGACGCTCTCAAGGCATCACAGATTTGCTGCACCGATGCGTCCGGACGAGCCTGACGCAGACAAGCCACAGCACCAGCTAAAACAGGATTCGAGAACGATGTGCCGTTGCCATTGTAGTATGGACCATACCAACCGCTAGGATTACCTGATGCCACATATGTGCCTTCGCCCATAGCCATCACATCCGGCTTGATACGTCCGTCATATGTAGGTCCCACTGAACTGAAATCAGCACGGTCGCCTTGGTCATCAACGGCTCCCACAGTGATAACATGCTCGGCATCGGCAGGGATACCTAAAGTGCAGTATCCGTCATATTCATTTCCGGCAGAGTTGGTGCAAATCATACCTCTGCTCACTGCAATCTCAGCACCGATAGTCATAGGGGCTGTGTGTCCATCAAAATGCTCAATCGGATGATCCCACTGAGGCATGTCGAAATCAATGTATCCCAACGAGGTGGTACATAAATCAACACCAAGAGAATCGGCTAATTCAGCACCCGATACCCAGTTGTATTCCTCAACGATGTTTTCACCGTTGCCATCTTCTGTGTGGAACAGATAATATGATGCTTTCGGAGCCGTTCCCACCATGTTGTTCGGGTCGTAAGCAGCCATCGTGCTCAAGCATGAAGTGCCATGCGAACTCTGCGAATACACTGAAGTCGAACCATACACGAAATCTTTTACGCCAAGCAGACGTCCTTCAGCACGCATATTGTCAAAAGTGGGATGCTCATCGGTGCCGATGAAACCGCCGTCCAAAACAGCAATCACAACACCTGTTCCGTCATATCCCATATCATGTAACTGATTGATATTCAACTGATATACCTGTGTTTCCGCACCACCGTAATAGCCTTTTGAAACTACTGGCGTTCTCGTTGCTTTCATCTCATTCTCAAGCCAAATCTCTTTGTCACGCTGAACCTCAGGAAAATTAGGACAGTTTCTCACAGTCTCCACAAACTCCAATGCGTTGATGGCATTGATAACACTCTGACTTTCGGCATATACCGACACTCCATTCAACCATTTTGAAGGATTAAGAAGCTGCGCTCCACAATCTGCTACAGCCTGTAAATACTGAGGATTAACAGGGATATCGTACTCATCGATAGCGATGCCGAGACGAGCACGGCGGTCCAACGCTCTCTGACTCAAAAACTCATCAGGATTGTCAATAGAATAAGGTGAATTGGCCTTGTCTGTGAACTTCACCCAATAAATGTTCGTGGCGATCTGCGCCTGCATTACAACAGCTGCCACCAGTAAAATCATTAAAAATGATAGCTTTTTCATTGTGAATTAATTTTTTGCAAAGATAAAAAAACTTCTAACTCCTAACTGCTAACTGCTAATTTTTTTGTAATTTTGCAGCCCGAAAAATTTTTTATAATTATATTTAAAGATGAATAACGAAGATAGAAACGGCAAACGTCAGCATGTTGCCAGAAGAAAAACTGCCGAAGTCAGGAGATTCAGTGACGAGAGATTGGAGCAGTTCGAGAAAGAAAAAGCTCGCCGCGAAGGCGATAACGAACGCCACGAAAGAAGACCTTTCGACGAAAGAAGAAGCTTCGGTCGTCGTGATGACGAAAGAGGTGAAAAGAAATCTTTCGGACGTGGCGAGAGAAAACCATTCGGTCGCGATGACCGTGAAGAAAGAAAACCTTTCAACCGTGGAGAAAAGAAGCCTTACGGCAGAAGAAACGATGATGAAAGAGAAGAAAAACGTGGTTTCGGCAGAAAACCGTTCGGCGACAAAAAACCGTTCGGCAAACGCTTTGACCGTGACGAGGAACGTCCTTCAAGAGGCGGCCGCCGCGGCTATCGTCGCGAAAAAGACCCGGAATTCGACCGTCCACGCGCTACTGGCGAAATCCGTCTCAACAAATACCTCGCCGACTCAGGAATATGCTCACGCCGTGAAGCCGACGACCTCATCCTCGCAGGCGCTGTGACAGTGAACGGCGAAGTGGTGACAGAACTCGGCACCAAAGTGAAAACCACCGATAAAGTGGTGTACGGCGGTCAGACTCTCAACCGCGAGAAACTTCGTTATGTCCTCTTAAACAAACCTAAAGGCGTCATCACCACAAGCGACGACCCTTATGAACGCCACACCGTCATGGACCTCGTAGAAGGCGCATGCCAGGAACGTATCTACCCTGTAGGCCGCCTCGACCGTAACACCATAGGTCTGCTGCTGCTCACCAACGACGGCGAACTGGCAAAGACTCTCACTCACCCAAGCCACGAAGTGAAGAAACTGTATCACGTCACACTCAACAAGCCTCTGACAGCAAACGACTTTGAACAGATACAGAAAGGCCTCATGCTCGAAGACGGTCCTATCACCGTCGACAAGATAGACTACGTCACCGACGACCCTACAATGCGCGAAGTGGGCGTAGAAATCCACTCAGGACGTAACCACATCGTCCGCCGTATCTTTGAAAGCCTCGGCTACGAAGTGATAAAACTCGACCGCGTCATGCTCGCAGGACTCACAAAACAAAACCTGCCTCGCGGACACTGGCGCTTCCTCACCAGCGCGGAAATCTCAATGTTAAAACGTATCGAATAGTAGGGGCGAAAAATGTTTCGCCCACTTAAAAAATTATTGCCATGAAAAAAAGAAAGTTTACCCATCTTATCCTTCTTCTCCATCTTATCCATCTTATCCCTCTTATCCCTCTTCTCCTATCGGGATTCTCGCTTTCCGCGCAAACCGACACGCTGAAAGTGATGCAGTACAACCTTCTTAATTATGGCAACAACACCGGATATTGCAACACTACAAACAACAATATCAACGACAAAAACGCTTGTATCCGCACCATCCTGACCGCTTATTACCCTGATATCTTCACGGTATGCGAGGTCGGAAGAAGCAGCAACCTGCCTAACGATTTTGTCAATAACAACTTGAATATCAACGGAGTGACATATTGGAAGACAAGCGCTGGGGCTAACTCGGCCAACTCATCACTGACAAACTGCATCTTCTACAACTCCGACAAACTGACTCTCACAGCTCATCACATGGCGCAAACTTATATCAGAGACGTCGATGTCTATGATTTCAAGTTCAAAAACGACAATTCCGGAAATATCGTCCTGACTTGCGTGGTAGCTCACCTCAAAGCCGGCGACACCTCCGATGATGAACAGAAACGCGCGACAATGGCGACAAATATCATGAATTACCTCGAAAACCACTACCGCGAATGCAACGTTCTCATCATGGGCGACTTCAACCTCTATAACTCGTCAGAACCTGCTTACCAAACGCTAACAAATCAAACAGTTTACCAGAATTCGTATTTTATCGACCCGGTCTACCCTTACGGCGTAGGATATTGGAACAATAACAGCTATTATAAGAATTATCACACCCAGTCGACTCACGGCAACAACGACAGCAGCTGCCACTCCTCCGGTGGCATGGACGACCGCTTCGACTTCATCCTGATGTCAGAGAATATCTACGGCGGAAGAGACGGCATACGCTACGTCAACGGCACATACAACGCCCTCGGTCAGGACGGACAGCGCTTCAACAAAAGTATCAACAGCCCGTCAAACCAGGCCGTCTCACAAGAAGTGGCCAACGCGCTATTCAATAACTCCGACCACCTTCCTGTGACAATGGAAATCTCCGTGACTTACAACATCGGCGTCAACGAATATCAAGATAACAATCTGAGTTTTGACTTTTTCCCGAACCCGACAAATGATAAAATCAACATAAGATTCTATCAGGATAATATCGGAAAAGCTAATATTTTGTTAATCAACACCTTAGGACAAATTGTTTATTCTAATGATGTCTTCGTAAACGATAATGTCAGCGAACATGTCATCACTGCCGAGAACCTTCCGAAAGGCATATATTTCTTAAGAATTACAAACACTGACGGACTTATTGGAACGTCTAAAATTATTGTAGAATGAGTCTATTCCATAAAATAATCAATGGATGTGTCGGTTTCATGCAGAAATACCTGCCTGAGCCGTTCATTTTTGCAATAATCCTGACTTTTGTGGCGGTTTTGGTTGCGATACCTGTATGCCACCAAAGCATAGCTGAAGTCGTCACCAACTGGGGCGGAGGCGTGTGGAACCTCCTCGGATTCTCCATGCAGATGGCTCTCGTGCTCGTTACAGGCGCAACTTTGGCATCAGCACCGACAATTAAAAAAGGCATCAACAAACTGGCATCAATGCCTAAAACTCCGGCAAGCGCCATCGCTCTCGTCACAGGCATCTCAGCCGTGGCATGCTGGCTCAACTGGGGCTTCGGTCTCATCGTGGGCGCCATATTCGCCAAAGAGATAGCCAAGAAACTCAAAAACGTCGACTACCGACTGCTCATCGCCTCAGCCTATAGCGGATTCGTGGTGTGGCATGCCGGCATATCAGGCTCCATACCGCTGAAGATGGCCTCCGACGTCAACGAACTGGTGAAAGACACTAACAATGTCATCACCTCAGTCATCCCGATTTCAAACACAATCCTCGACATTCACAACATCATCATGGTGGTTCTCGTGACTGTCGCATTGGTGGCGATCAATTCGCTGATGCACCCTAAAGGCGATAACATCATAGCCATCGACCCGGCTCTCCTGAAAGAAGACGAGGATATCAAAATCGAGAAAGCAACTACTCCTGCCAGCAAACTCGAAAACAGCCGTTTACTGAATCTTATTCTGTCTGTTTTAGGTTTCACATTCCTGATAATCAGCCTGTTTATCAAAGGAAAATCTTTCGATTTGGGCTCCGTGATACTGCTGTTCCTCTTCCTCGGCATAGTGTTGCATAAAACACCTATCGCTTACGTGCGTTCTTTCACGAAATCTGTGGGCGGAGCTGCCGGAATCCTGCTTCAGTTCCCGTTCTATGCCGGCATCATGGGTATCATCACCGGCGTCGGTGAATCTGGTATCTGTCTCGGCACGGTTGTGAGCGAAGCTTTCGTAAACATTTCAACGTCAACGACTTATCCAATATACACCTTCCTTTGTGCGGCCATACTTAATATGTTCGTGCCTTCAGGCGGCGGTCACTGGGCTATCCAAGCGCCTATCATGTTCGCTGCAGGCGAAGCGCTCAACGTCGACCATGGCCTCACAGGAATGGCGATAGCATGGGGCGACGCATGGACCAACCTCATCCAGCCTTTCTGGGCATTGCCGGCTCTCGCGATAGCGAAACTCAACGCAAAGGACATCATGGGATTCTGCCTCATCGACCTTGTGGTTTCTGGTATTATCATCATCGGCGGACTGCTAATCTGGGCAATATGATTCCACGCGAGACCATAAACCAGATCATCGAGACAGCACGTATCGAAGACGTGGTGGGCGAATTCGTGACGCTACGCAAACGTGGCTCCAACCTCATCGGAGTGTGCCCGTTCCACAAGGAGAAAACGCCTTCGTTCAACGTCAACCCTGCCCGTAACATCTTCAAATGCTTCGGATGCGGCAAAGCCGGCGACTCGGTGCGTTTCATCATGGAACATGAGCATTACTCGTTCCAGGAAGCGCTGCGTTATCTCGCGAAAAAATACGGCATCAAAATAGAGGAACGCGAACAGACTCCTGAAGAACTGGCGGCACAAAACGAACGCGAACGTATGTTCAACATCAACAGCTTCGCGCAAAACTACTTCTCCAACATCATGATGACGTCGGATGAAGGTCAGTCGGTAGGCCTCGCATACTTCCACGAACGCGGCTTCCGTGACGCCATAATCAACCGCTTCCAATTAGGTTACTGCCCAAACAGCGGCTCGGCATTCACCGATTACGCCATAAAAAACGGCTACGATAAAGACCTTCTGATAAAAGTCGGCCTCACAGGAAGCTACGAAAACCGCCTCTACGACCGTTATCAAGGTCGCGTCATCTTCCCGATTCACAACCTCACCGGAAAAGTAATCGGCTTCGGCGGTCGTATCCTGACATCAGAAAAGACCAAGGCAAAATACGTCAACTCGCCAGAATCGGAGATTTATAATAAGAGTCAGACTCTTTACGGCATATTCTTTGCCAGAAACGAGATTTCACGCCTCGACAACTGTATTCTCGTTGAAGGTTACGCCGACGTGCTTTCAATGCATCAGGCTGGCATCGAAAACGTGGTGGCAAGCTCAGGAACATCGCTGACAACGGAACAAATCCGCATGATAAGCCGTTACACGAAGAACATCACCATGCTCTACGACGGCGACGCTGCCGGAATCCACGCCGCGCTGCGTGGCACCAACATGATTCTCGAAGAAGGCATGAACGTCCGCATAGTGGTGCTGCCTCCTGAAGACGACCCGGATACATTTGTTCAGAATAATCCTATCGAGTACGTCACTAAGTACTTGACAGACAACGCAAAAGACTTCATCGGATTCAAAACCAACCTTCTTCTGAAGGACGCGAAAAACGACCCTATCAAACGCGCGTCTGTCATAAAAGACATCGTCGAGACTATCGCCGTAATCCCTGACCCTATCTATCGTGCCACATACATCAAGGAATGCAGCCGCACCCTCGAAATGCCTGAGCAAACGCTCACCAACGAAGTCAACAAAATACTTCGCGCCAAATATCACAAACAATTAGGAATAGACTCAGCGCAGCGCTTATCATCCTCATCAGCGGAGCGCTTATCCTCCTTATCCCAAGAAAAAGAACAAGACTCCACTCCAATCGGCTTCTTCCAGGAACAGGAACTCGTGAAACTTCTCCTGTCTCACGGTAGCGAAACCCTCGAAATTGAAGGCAAAGACGATGACGAAAACGATGTGATTTACAACGTCACCATCGCATCTCTCATCATAGATGACCTGAAAAACGACGAATTACTGTTCCGTGACCCTACTCATAAGAAGATTTTTGACGCCTTCGACCGTGGACTCGACACCGGAACTCTCCCAACAGCACAGGATTTCATATCAAATGAGGACCAGGATGTGGCTGTCCTCGCCGCAAACCTGCTGAGCACACAGTATAAACTCGACGACTGGCAACGTCACCGCATAGTGGTCAAAACCGAAGAAGACGTCCTTAAAAAGACTGTCCTCACGTCCATCCTGCGCTTCAAAGACATGGTAATCGAAGACCGCCGCACAGCCATCGTCAAGGAACTGCAATCATGCACCGATCCCGATGACCAGATGATACTCCTTAAAAAGAAGAAAAACCTCGATGACATCCGCACTCGAATCAATCGCGACCTCGGAATCGTTATCACAAAATAGTTAGAAGTTAGGAGTGAGAAGTGAGAAGTTATCTAAAACTACCAAATCCTAACTACTAACTCCTAACTCCTCACTCCTAACTCTTCTGAATGGTTTTTGTTATACTGTTAAACAATCTATTAAGTTCTATACATTTAGAATTTATTCTATTAAATTCTTCTTTATTAATATAATTTGTTTCTAATAAAAGTTCTATCCAATAACTTGTTTCAGCAGTTTCTTTTTGAGAAATAAATACTTTAGATAAAAAATCCTTTCTACTAATACCATTCTGTGCTTCAACTAAATTTGCTCCAATACTGGTTCCACTTCTCAATATTTGTTTTGATATTACGTATTCTTTTTTATCTTCACATAAATGTTTGTATAAATTTACAATATCCACAGCAAAACCCATACACTTTTTTCTCATAAAACCACCAAAATCTTCCATACATTCTATCTAATTTTTTATAACTCCTAACTCCTAACTTCTAACTCCTCACTCCTAACTTTTCAATATTGTTTACTACGATTCCTAATCTCAATTGGAAAGCTTCTTTTGTTGCAAACCCAATATGCGGTAACAACATCGTATTCGGTGCCCCTAAAATCGGATTATCGCTGTCAAGTGGCGGCTCCACATCGTAAACATCCAATGCAGCACCGGCAATCACACCGTTTTTCAGTGCCTCAGCCAAGTCGTTGGTGTTCACCACCGGGCCTCTTGCCGCGTTCACAATAACCGCCGTAGGCTTCATCAAAGCAAAGTCTTTGGCCGTCAAAAAGTTGCGTGTCTCGTTATTTAGTGCTATATGCAAAGCCACAATGTCAGATTCCTTCAATAATGTCTCCTTGTCAACAAATGTCACTCCTGCAATCTGTTTCGGTGTGCGGTTCCATGCTATCACCTTGCATCCGAAAGCCTGCGCCAACGCCGCCGTCCTCTGCCCTATGGCCCCCATGCCTATGATACCCACAGTCTTGCCGGCAATCTCTCGCCCTGGCGCTATCGAAGGCCACTTGCAACTGCGTGTAATCTTATCATTCTCAATGACATGACGATAAAGTCCTATCATCATGCATATCGTCTCTTCCGCCACCGCTTCTGTCGAGTATCCTGCCGCGTTCATCACCACTATGCCACGACGCTTGCACTCGTCCATGTCAATATGGTCGAGACCCGTAAACGCTATCGAAAGCATCTTAAGATTCGGGCAGGCGTCGAAGAAATCCTTGCGCAACGGCATGTTGCTCTCAAGAATCACATCTGCTCCTGCAGCGCGTTCAATGTTCTTCTCAGGCCTGCGGTCAGGATATACCACAACCTCATGCCCTTGCTTCTTCAAATTGTCACAAGCCTTCTCTATGGCTTCCACAGTGAGTCCCAATGGCTCCAAAAAGACTATCTTCATCGTTTATCGGTTTTGTTGTTTCAAACAACAAAGATAGTCTTTTTTTCAATACCTTGACTTTTTTTCATGAAGGGACCTTGCCGACCTGCAACCTGTGATTAAACAAAAACCGAAGATGAAACTAAATTTATGAGCATCGTAAAACAAAAATAAAACTTAATGGAACAGGTGTCCCATAGCGACAGGCCCCTATCATGAAACCTATTCCGTGTCGTTTTTCTGCTCCTCCTCGTTGCTGATCTTGTCAACAAACATGAATTCATCCATTAAAATCTCCGTAATGAAACGCTTGTTCTTGTCCTTATCCTCATACTGCCGCGTCTGCAACTTGCCCTCTATGGCCAATAAACGGCCTTTCCTGACAAATTTCTCAACAGTGTCTGCCGCCTTTCCCCTCGCGACAATATTGTGCCACTGAGTGTCCGTAACAAGCTCCATCTTGTCGTTGTAATGCTTGTCGTTGGTAGCTAATGTGAATTTGGCGATTTTCTTGTCCCCAAATGTTTTGACCTCCGGATCCATTCCCGGACGACCAATCAAATGAACTGAATTTCTTAAGGTCCCCATAACCATACGTTTTTAGTTATTACTATTGTTGTTTAAAATTGACGATGCAAAATTACAACAACAAAAAAAATTAGTCGTATGAAAAACGGCTAATTTTCAAACACCTTGCATAAATTATTGACATTCAATCTGTTACACTTTCACTTTTGAAAGTTTCCATGTCTTTCTATTGTTAATAAAATTATGTTTAATTTTTAACATTTGGTACACACAAAAAAAATGTAAGGGCGAATTCTCATTCGCCCTCACATTACCTATATAACGCTAATCGTTATTTACTTAACAACAGCAATTCTCTTAACACTGCTGCCCTGTGCGGCGTCAACCTTAACCATGTAAACACCAGCCTCAAGCTGACCCATGTTGAGTACATATGAGTCTGTGTTGACATCTGAGCTGAACACCACCTGACCCATTGTGTTGAACACTGTCACATGCTTCATTGCTGTAGCTGTGATGTAGAGGTCGCCACTTGTTGGGTTAGGATAGATTGAGCTGATAACTTCGTCGTTATCTTCAACAGCGTCAATGATAGTTACTGTCTCATCATCACCGCATGACATTGCATAGTATGTAACGTCTGGGTCGCCATCATAGATAACTCTGATAGTGTAGGTGTATTGACCTGCTTCTTCTAACTCTTCTGTGTATGTTGTTGTGTTAGCACCGAACATGCCGACAAATTCACCGTCACGGAAGAGAACTGCGCCAATGATACCCTCAACTGGTGTTGGAGGCACTGGAGCGTTACCGTCGAGTTCGTAGATACCGATCAAGTTCGGGCTCTGCTGGATGTCACCGAAGAATGCGGTCTTGCCTGCGTATGTTGCTACGTGGCAACCACCTGAACTACCTCCGTCATAACCAGGAATGCTGTTGAAGTTGAACACTGCGCTGGTGATGGTGTTGGTTGCAATGTTATAATCGTCAACATCATTTGTACCGTTGTTGAAGCAGAACACATGCTCAACACCGTCTGGATCAGCATAGTATGCAAGATCTGATGCGCTTGTCGGAGCCGGACCGGCCTGGACGATAGCACCTGTGCGGTCGATGAGTGTCAAGTTGCCTGACCAGTTGCCAATTACCCAGAAGCCGTCACGTGCTGGATCGTAAGTGATACCACGCATTGCACCGTATGCTGATGTTGTTGTGCCAACCAAAGTATGGTTGTTGAGGTCAACACAGTAGATTGTGCTGCTGTTTGCAACACCGTATACATACTGGCCGTCGAATGTCATACCACGGAGTGTACCGCAACCGCTGATATTGAAGCCTTCAATCATGTTGCCTTCCATGTCATACTTGTAGAAGTTGTTTGCTGCACCACTGTAACCCCAGTTGCTGGTGTAGATGTACTCACCGTCTGTTACAACGCCGTAGTGACCGCCTTCAGCTGCATTGAATGTACCGAGGAGATCCCACATGTCACGGTTGCTGCGGACACCACCCTTATTGGCAACACCTAATTCAATGTCGTCAACGCACATGATGTACTGGTCATAGCAGTTGAAGTGACGGATAGCGATGTACTTCTGGCCTGCGTATGCGCTGAGGTCAACTGTGTAGTTGTACCATGTACCGAGTTTAGCACCGTTGCCATCGCGTGATTCGCGACCGCCATTAGCACCCTTCTTGCCTGTCAATGTCCATTCCTGAACCATTGTCCAAGTGGTTGCGTCGTCTGAAACTGCAACGCCGAAGTGGTCAGCCGGATAGCTTGCGTCTGTTGCTGCTGCCCAGAATGACAATGTTGAACCGTTAGCAATATTCTGCTGACCCATAATGAGGTATTCGTCTGGGTTGAGTGCGCCTGCACCATTAATATATGAGCCGCTGCAGATAGCGTTTGTACCTGTTCTGTACCAGTCAAGTGTTAAGCTTGCATAGTATGTCCAAGTGCTTGGGATATTGCTTGTCATACACCATGTGTAACCGTCGTTGTTAGCGTCAACAACTGTCCAGCCTTCAGGCATGCCGCCTTCAAAGCCTTCTGTGAATGTTGAAGCGCTACCGCCTGAACCGCCACCTGGCAATGTCCAGTTGAGTGTAACGGTCTTATCCACAACTGATGATGTGAATTCTGTTACACCTGAGAATTGTGAGCATGATGTGTATGTCCATGTGTACTCCATCCATTCACCCATACCTGATGCATAGAGAGGAGCAACACTTGTCACGTGCACTTCACCTTCTTCCATACCATCAACATCATGCTGATAGAATGGATAGTATGATTCGCCAACATATGTACCATCAAGCATAACCTTGTAGCTCAATGGAGCGCGATCACCTCTGCTTGCACCTTCAATTGTAACATCGTCAATGAACAAGTAGTTATTGTCGTAGCTGTTCCAGTGACGGAAGGCAACATACTTGGTACCTGCTGGAAGGTCAATATTCTTCTCTGCCCATGTGCTCATATCACGTGAGCCACCGTTGGTCATAGAAGCCTTTGTACCAACATTGCCACCCTTTGAACCTGCTGTCTCGTCAAATACCAAGGTGAAGTCGCTTGTGTTTGTGCCTGTTGTTGAAGCATAAACACCATAGTGATCTGGATAACTGGTATTTGTAGCAACATAGTACTGGATGCTTGCTGCGCCTTCAACCATTGGAGAAATCATCCAGTTATCTGGATCCATTGAGTAGCTGTTCCATGACCATGAGCTTGCGCAATTTGTTCCGCTGTGAGCGTCACCAATGCCGTAAGAAGCTGGTGTAGCGTTCGTCCATGTGTCACCGTCGCCATCAGCGTCAACTGTTGTCCAGTTGGTGATAGCGCCATCTTCAAAGTCGTCTTCAAACAAGATTCCTGTTGGAGGTGTTGGAGGTGTTGGTGTTACACCACCTGTGCCGTCTGTCCACATTGCCCAACCTGTAGGTGATACATAAAGATCTGTGATATTATTGATAATCTCTACCAATGTCACATTGAATGTTTCTGCATTTGTATTAGCTATCCATGATGTTGTCTCTGTTGTATAGCCTTCAAGTGCAATTGTGATATTGTAAGTGTCACCCTTGCGGACTACCATCTCTGCAACACCTGTTTCACCAACTGTCTCATTGTATGTGTTGTTCTCGCCAACAACAGCGATTGTTGCACCTTCTGGTGACTGACCGTTGTTCAATGACACGTTGAATGTCAATGTTGCTTCCATATCCTTATCGATCACATTTGACCAGATAATCTCTGACAAACCTGAACCTGTTGGACCTGGTGTTGGAGGAACAACGCCGCCTGCGTAGGTGATTGTAACATCGTCAATCCAGATCTCATACATGTCGTAGTTGGTATCGCGGAATGCAATCCAAACTTCCTGACCTGCGTATGCACCCAAGTCGATAGTGTGCTCACGCCAGTTCTGATAACGGTTGTTAGCCTTGCGTACAACAGCGCCATTGCTGCCTGTACCCTTGGCACCACCGCTCCAAACCTGTGTGAAGTCGCTTGCTGATGCCGGGTTGGCTGCTGTTGATACCCACACTGAGAAGTTCTCAGGATAGCTGTCGTTAGCATTGTCAGCAAAGAAGTGGATTGATGAACTTGCATCCATGTTGTACTTCTGAGGTGATACTAAGAATGCATCTGTATTATATGCACCATCATAGTCAACATATGAGTAGCACATTGCAAAGCCTGTGCCAGTGTGTGCAAGTTCTGTGTAGTCATAACCACCGAGGTTCTCGCTGCTGTGGAGCCATTCACCACCGTCTGTGTTGACGACGATGTTTGTCCAACCTTCTAAGTTAGCTCCATCTTCGAATCCGTATGTAGCTGTCTCGCGTGATCTCTCTGGAACTGGTGCATAGCCTTCGTAAGTGGCTGCGATACCCCACTGCCATTCACCGAATTCTAATGTTTCCCATGCAGCGTCTGTGTATTCAAAGTCTGTTGTACCTTCAACAATCAACTCAGGATCTGCAACTGATGCTGCATCAACATTGTTACGACGATACACGTTGAAGCTCTGGAATGTACGGTCGTTACGTGGAGCAACTGCTTCTGAACCATCACCCAATGTGATGTCGTCAACATTCAAAATGAACATGTCTGTGCAGTTGAAGTGGCGGATAGCAACCCAGATTTCCTGACCTGCGTATGCGCTGAGGTCAACTGTGTACTGATACCATGAGCCTTGTCTTGTACCACGCACTGCACTGTATTCTTCAGCACCACGGCCGTTCTTGGCTGTCATTGTCCATTCCTGAACTGTTGTGAAGTCAGCGGCTGATGTGTTGCTGCCTGTTGAAACTGCAACACCGAAGTGCTCAGCTGCATAACTTGCATCCTGTGCGCATGCATAGAAGCTGATAGCAGCACCGTTCTGTGCAGCGATCTTAGCTGGAGAAACAAGGTAGTTGTCCGGTGTCAAAGCTTGACCTGTCTGGTTAGCATATGAACCTGAGATAACGTATGCCTCTGAGTCATTGTGACCTGTACCTGACAAGCTCACGCCTGAGTTGTGATAGATACCAGGATTTGCGCTTGATACCCAACCGTTACCGTCACCGTCAGCGTCGAGTGATGTCCAACCCATCATTGTACCATCATCAAAGTTGTATGTCATGCCGCTTGGTGCCGGACCAGCCTGTTTGTACATTGTGATATTGTCAACATAGATGCAGTCGTCGTTGCTGTTGACTGATGAATCTTTTGTATATTCGAACTTGTAGGTGTGTGTACCTTCTGTCACTGCATATTCTTTGTATGAATATGGAGCCTCGCCGCTCAATGCAGCACCCATCTCAACACCGTCAATGTAGAAGTGGAACTTGTCGTAGTTCTGCTCTGAAGAAACTCTTACCCAGAAGCCCATCAAACCATCGTAAGGAACCTCTGCTGTCACCTCGATTGAAGATGTGGCGCTTGCCTGACCTTCACAGGTTGACTTCATGCAGTATGTGCCTTCGTGTGGGTTGGTTGTTGTGATAGCCCATGGATACTGTGCCGGTAATGTGAACTCTGCCTGTGAGAAGTCGCCTGTCTCAAAGTCAACAATCATCTCTGCCGGATCCCATGACCACTCAACCAAAACGTCGTTCTCCTCTTCAGTGGCTGTAACCATACCAACTGGATAGTAGAACTCATGTGTGTAGATGTCGATGTTGTCTGTTAAGTCATTGTAAATCACCAAAGCGTTAACAGCAATGTTGCTGTCATAGCCTTCTGTGATAACAGATGCTGTATATGTACCAGCGAGAATTTCACCTGCGAATGCACCTTCTTCGTCAGCTTCAACAACGAATGTCTGGTTTACACCATATTCGTCTGAACCGCTGAACATAACTGTTGCAAATGCGATTGGCATTGCGTCGGTGTCCTCGTCAGGTTTGTCATAAGCGTGACCGCTCACTGAACCATAACCTGTCATGTAAGCTGTAACAGGCTCTGATTGCAACGACTCACCAGCGTCATACACTGCTGTAACAGTGATTGCGTAGCCTGCCATGTTGTATTCAAGGCCTTCAACATTGTATGCGTTGGTTTGAATGAGATTTTCATTGTACTTGACACCGTCAACATAAACGTTGTAACCCTTGAGTGTACGTGCGTTAGCTGTCCATGTAAGAACTGCTGCATCGCCAGGATAAAGATTTGTTTCTTCAATCGCTAAACCTTCGACTGGATCGATAGGTGTTGTGAAAGCGATGATCTCACCATATGTAGTACCAGAGTCGTTACGCTCGTTTACCTGGAAGAAGTATGACTGGTTAGGCTCAAGCTCTGTGATGAATGCACCTGCTACGAGCTCATTTGTCCAGTCAATCATAGCTGTTTGTGGAGGATACTGTGTACCAAGCAAAACCTGCATCTCTGTGGTGTAGTCGCCAATAATCCACTCTGCTAAGTATGGAACCTCAACATTGGTCTCACCATCAGATGGTGAAATGACGACTGCCTGCTCAGGAGCTGGCACAGCCTCTGTATTGATGTTGATAGTTGCACCTTCTGCAGCTGCTGCCACCATGTAGTATGTACCTGCTGGGACATACATGTCTTCAATCTGATATTCAGTAGCACGGTTGTTCTGTGCGAGCTGAGCCTTTGGAGTGTTCATTGCTGAACCTTCTGCTTCAGCGATTTCGCTTGCAACGCCGTTACCCTTCTTGATTTCCATATTGGCGAGATCCATTGTAGCTGTACGGCCTGTAGGAAGCTCGAGCATATGGCAGTAAATAACAGGAGTGTAATTTACGTTGCTGCTCCATTGTGGTGATGATGCGTTTGGATTGTATGTCCATATCTTACCGTTGGCTGTGCTAACAGGATATCTGCCGCAGTATGCTGCATATGGACTGTCTGAATAGAAGATCACCCAGATGTCTGAGTTACCGCTGATGTAAGCAGGCATATTAAGGTTGATATCGAAGAAATAAAGTGCCGTTGGGTTCTCAATAGAACCTCCGCCAATCATATTTCCATCGAATGGATCTACACCACCTTCGATGATAAAGCAGTGGTATGGATAAGCCTCACGTGCAGCAGCCTCAACGGTTGTGATGGTGAGACCTGCAAGTCCGTTAGCTGCGATAAAGTCAGCTGAAATCTTGTATCCGAAATAGAAGCCGCCACCTGCTGAAGTGCCGTACCATGTGTTGCTGCCTGTGTAGGCATAGCTGAACCACAAGCTTGTTGGACCTGGAGCTACCTCTGGACCATTGTACACATAGTTATTGTCGGCCATAGGACCGTCTTCACCATTGAAGTCTGATGTATAAAGAGCTAAGTTACCACCTTCAACACCTGCTGAGAGGAGGACATCATCATTGAATGTCAACTCATAAACAGCGTCGTTGGCATCTGTTTCAAATGGAAGATCATAGTTCTTGTACATTCCTTCCGGGAACTGTGCTGCATATTCTGCACCTGCACCCATTGTTGGAACTGTAAATGCCTGCTCAACCACATCGCCTTCTGCTGGGTTGTAAGCGTGGGCTGTGATTTCGAGCTGTTCAGCGTCTCTGTTGTTGCCGCTGTAGAGGATGGTGATTGTGCTGTTCACTTCACCTTCTGCAGCTGTACCTGTTGTAACAGCAACCTCGAGTGGGTTTGATGCTGTAACATTATCAGCTGGCAATTCAGCAACGCCTGTGAAATAATTGCCGCTGAAATCCAATGCGCTCACTGTGACAGGGCCAACGTTGCTCTTCAGGTTGAACACGTATGGAGCCATCCATGCGCCGTTTGGACGATATCCGAGGTCGAGCACTTCTGGAACTGTTGCGAATGTTGATGGTTCGCCACCGGTATTGATTGTGAGTTTGATAACGTTCTTCTGTTGACCAAGAGTACCATTCACACCAACATTTGATGGATCAAAAACAGTACCGTCACGATAAGCGTAGATTGCTTGGTAGCCAGCAGCATCCATTACGACACCGCCCAAGCCGCCGCTCCAATGAGCAGGTGTAGTAACATCCTGGAAGCAAATCAGCAGGTTGCCAGTGCCTGAGTACACGAAAGGAGTGCTGAGCGGAATCGCAAACTCAATAGGAGCGTTATAAGCATTTTCAATAGTGAATGAAGCAACCATGTCATCTGCTGACATGCTCACCCAATCAGAAGTAGTTGCGAATTCTGTTTCCGCAATTTCCGTCATGTAAACATTAATGTTACGGGCGTATAAAGAGTTGTTCTTCAGCCACATAGTGAGTGTTTCGATTGTTCCGGCAACACCAATTTCGTCAGCAGTGTAAATCTGCTGTGAAATAGCATAGTCATACAAAGTGTATCCTGGAACATAAGCACTTGTTGTTGTTGATGTAGGATCACCAATAGTTACTTCAACGATTCCACCTGGAGCTGGAGCTGCAGGGGTGTAGTCGAATGTGGTCTTAGGTAAGAAGTTACGCTGTGTAGCTGCAATGTCCATACTACCGTAGTTATAACCCTGTACTGAAGCGCCATTGACAGTCTCACCATACCATGTTGATTCAACATAAGAACCTTGAGCTATGTTATACATACCAACAAGGAGGTTGCCGCCGTTATAAGTATAAGGTGTTGTGAAAGTAACAACCATCTCGCCGTCAACAATGCTCAATGAGCCATTGTAAACAACAGTACCATCGCCTACGTATGCGCTGATTGTTGTATTTGCAACTTCTGTCACAAACACCATAAAGTTTGCATTACCCCAGCTTACACTTGACTGTGAAGCATAGAATGTCAAGCCGTTGATGTCAGCGCCTTCCATATCAGTCAATTCTGATGCAGGATAAACCATCTCGCATTTCAGGAAAGCGTCACCATAGTAACCGTAAACCGAAACATAATTGTTAGTTGTTGTTCCGTCATGTACGGTCAACTCGTCAGCTTTCATTATACCTGTGAAGGCAAACAAAAGCATAGTTAGTAATAAAAATACTTTTTTCATACTAGAAAAATTTAGTTAATAATATTGTTAATTTCTCAATTTTTCATTTTTAACTCCAATAAGGAGCGTCACTTTTTATTGTGACGTTCCTTATTATATTAATTAGGTGTTCAAATTACTTTGTTACAGTCACGCGTTTAACACTTGAACCGTTCTCGGTAATGATGTTGACCATGTAAACACCTGACTCGAACTTAGCCATGTCGATGACTGTCTCGTCAGTATTAACATCCTGGTTGTAAACCACCTGACCCATTGCATTGATGATGCTGATGTGCTTCATTGCTGTAGCGTTGATATGGAGGTCGCCGCTTGTTGGGTTAGGATAGATTGCATTGATGATTGTGTTCTCTTCAACTGATGCCGGGATAACTGCGTATTCAACTGATGCCGGGCACGACATTCCGTACTGTGCGTCAACGTAGAACACATAGTATGTATGTTCTGCATAGTCTTCAGCTGTAATAACTGCTGTATTTGATGTAACAGCGCCAACAATGTTGTCGACATCGTCAATAGCGATGTTGAATGCGTTAGGTGTGATTGAACCTGTTGGGGTCACAGGAGCTGGACCACCAGCCTCGATGAATGCGCGAACCATGAATGTGTAGTTCAAGCTGTATGAGGCGAGGTCTTCCCATGTTGTACCGTCGAGTGACACCCAGCGGCCGTTAGCGTCGCCTGTGTTGGTGCAGACTGCTGCAGGATATGTAGCACCGCTGCCGTTGTAGAACACAATCCAAACGTTCTGTGAAGCATCGAGAGTGATAGGCTCTGCAAATTCAAATTCACGGAAGTCGTTTGAACCTGTGAATGTAACATTGACTGAACCGAGAGCTGAGCCGGCTGGAGCTGATGTGCCGCCCTGGTAGATAGTTGCTGTACCTGTCATAGACATGTAGTCGTAAGCTGCAACCTTTGTGAGGCTTGTACCGTCGTAGCTACCTGCAGGAAGCATGATGCCCCACCAGAAGTTACCACCACCTGTACCGATAGCGTCTTCGTTAACACCATTGTCATAGTAGTACCAGTCACGTGTCATAGGTGTTGCTGCGCCGAAGCCTTCGCCAGCGTTCATCACGTTGTTGTTAGCAACAAAGTTGGTTGTCTTAACATCATTGCTCATGATACCCATGTTAGGCTGGTTCATACCCTTACCGCCAGTGATTGTTACGTCAACACCGTCGTTGCTGCCGTACATTGAAACTGTGAATTCGTATGTGTGACCACCTTCAAATGTGTAGTCGTCGTAACGACCGCCAACGTTACCGTTAGCTGCTGCAATCCAGAGTCTGTCGCCTGGAGTTGGGTTGACAATGCACCAATCGTATGTACCTGCAGGGATTGTGATCTCAACTGTACCGTCGAGAACCATGTTGCTTGTTGTGCAGTTACCGTCAGCGTTGGTTGGGATCTTGTGGCTGAACTGAGCGTATATACCCTCATTGCCTGAGCAGTTGGTGCTCAATGCGCCTGATGTAGGAATTGTTGTTCCATAGAGTGAGTGTGTGTTGTCGAGCAACATCTGGTAACCTGTACCGTCACCCCAAACGTTGTGAGCTGTCAACTTAACGACGACGTCGCCTGTTGGAGGTGTTGGAGGTGTTGGAGGTGTTGGTGTGCCACCGTTCCATACGAGGACGACATCCATGCCTGTGCATGATGTTGAGTCAACTGCGAGGTCTTCAACCTGTGTTGCAACGCCTTCGCAACCTGTGTATGTGAAGTTTGTTGTGACGTAAGCACTCATACCTGTTGAGTAGACAACTGCTACGCCGAATGTGTATGTCTGGCCGACTGTGAGGTCTTCTTCTTCAATCTGCACGAAGTTGTCGGTTGTCTCACCATAGTAAACACCGTTCAACTGCATGAAGTATTTCTCTGGAAGTCTGTCAACAGGAACAACTGGAGTCCACATTGCATAACCTGTGCATGACACTGTGAGAACGTCAACTGGCTTGAATATCTCTGTCAATGTTGCATTGATTGTTGTTTCGTCCCAGATGCTGACTTCTCTCTCAGCATAGTCTGAAGTGTAACCTTCGAGGGCGACTGTCACAACGTAGTTACCTTTGTGGAATTCTGGGAATACCAATGTACCTGTTTCATCAAATTCACCTGCGAAGACGATATCCTCGAAAGTATTTGTCATGATGACTGTTGCGCCTTCTGCTGTACCTGCTGCTACAAGAGCGTTAACAGTGACTGTTGTCTCCATATCCTTTGGAAGGATGTTAGACCATGTGATAGGAGTTACAGGGTCGTCGTTGCCGCCGCCACCGCCAGGAGTGATGTCGAGCATGATAACACTCTTGTTTGTTGTAACATAACCGGTAACACCAGGAGTTGTCGGGTTATACACTGTACCGTCACGATAAGCATAAATAGCTTGGTTGCCGTTACCAGTCATAACAACGCTGGCAGCGCCGCTGCTCCATGAACCTGTAACATCCTGGAAGCAAATAACCAGGTTACCATTGCCACTGTAGTTGAATGGAGTGTTGAGAGCAATTGCTGTCTCGACAGGGCTGCTAATGCCATTGGCCAAAGTGAATGAAGCAACCATATCACTGTCTTCCATACTCACCCATGCGTTACCGTCAGCAAATGTAACTACGTCAGCTTCCTTCATGTAAACGTTGATGTTACGAGCGTATGAAGAGCTGTTCTTCAGCCACATAGTGAGCGTGTTGATTGTACCTGCCATACCGATTTCGTCAGCAGTGTAAATCTGCTCTGTCAAAGAATACTCATACAATGAGTAAGTCGGAAGATAACTATTGGTGGTGGTTGCTGTAGGATCACCAATCACGATCTCATCGCGGTTGCCACCCTTAGCCTCGATTGGAGTAGGATAGACAGCCTGAACGCCATACTGATAGAGACCTGGTTCAACGTTGTTCCAGTCGAAGTCTGCATAGAGTGTGTCGGTGTAACCGTCAACGAGCATCACTGAGTCAGCCGGGACGATTTCATTCTCTTTCAAGATAGCTTTTCTGTACACTGCATAGTGATCGAGTAAACGAGATTTGCTGCCGTCGCTGAGTTCGACATCGTCAACGCACATGATGTACTGGTCATAGCAGTTGAAGTGACGGATAGCGATGTACTTCTGGCCTGCGTATGCGCTGAGGTCAACTGTGTAGTTGTACCATGTACCGAGTTTAGCACCGTTGCCATCGCGTGATTCGCGACCGCCATTAGCACCCTTCTTGCCTGTCAATGTCCATTCCTGAACCATTGTCCAAGTGGTTGCGTCGTCTGAAACTGCAACGCCGAAGTGGTCAGCCGGATAGCTTGCGTCTGTTGCTGCTGCCCAGAATGACAATGTTGAACCGTTAGCAATATTCTGCTGTCCCATTACGAGATATTCGTCTGGGTTGAGTGCGCCTACACCATTAATATATGAACCACTGCAGATAGCGTTTGTACCTGTACGGTACCAGTCAAGTGTCAAGCTTGCATAGTATGTCCAAGTTGTTGGAATAGCGCTTGTCAGGCACCATGTGTAACCGTCGTTGTTAGCGTCAACAACTGTCCAGCCTTCCGGCATGCCGCCTTCGAAGCCTTCTGTGAATGTTGAAGCGTTACCGCCTGTACCGCCACCGCTGATAGCTGTGTTGAGTGACCATGTCACCTTTGACATTGATGGGTCGATTTCTTCTGCGTAAACGCTCAGAACAGGTTTGTATTCCTCGTGGATGATGAAGTTAACTGTTTCTGTGCCTTCGTAAGCCACTGTTACAGATTCTTCTGCCATAGATGCCGGCTCCATACCTGCGTATGTAGCTACACCTCTATTATATATACCTGCTTTGACTGTTACTGAATAGTAACCATTGTCGTCGGTTGTTGTCTCGAAGTTGACATCGTTGTCGAATTCGTCTTTACCATAGAATGTAACTGTTGCGCCAGCGAGTGGTTCATTGCCGCCCTGTTCTGTTGCAAGTGTAGTGACAGTACCTTCTAATGTTGCATAGCCAGAAACCTTAACTGTAACGATTGGAGTTGAGTGACCTGACTCACCTTCGTCATAAACTGCTGTGACGTTGATGTCATGACCTGTCATATTGTATGGGAGGTTCTCGAGTAAGAACTGTTTCTCTGTGAGGAGAGCATCGTTAGCTTTCACATCGCCGTAGTACACATTATAGCCGATGAATGCGCGGTTAGCTGTGTTGCCCTTGGCACCATCCTTATTAATAATAATCTGGTTCTTGAAGTTTCTCACTGTACCATCGCCGACTGGAGCCAATGCATTGTAAGGAGCTGAGTCTTGGTAAACATTGATGGCCTGAGCTGTTGCATCAAATGTGTTATAATAGATTGAAGATGTCCATGTGCCTGTGTGGTCTGTGACTGCGAGGATGAGGTTGCCGCCTTCATACTCGAATGCATCTGCAAAGTTAATTGTCACCCATGTGTTGGCAACCATTGTAACATTGCCTTCGTAAACGAGGTTTTCTTCTGTCATAGCAACCCAGTCGCTACCGCTTGTGAAGGTTTCCTTATCTGTATTTGCCAGATAAACCTTGAGATTACGTGTGATAGCTCCGACAGGATAGAATGAAATGCTGTTGATGTAGCCTGCTTCACCACCGAGTTCTTCGCTTGTGTAAATCTGCTCTGATAATGAGTAGTTATAGAGGTTGTATGTTGGGAGGTAGTTGTTTGTGCTTGTACCTGAACCAATCTGTGTCTCCGGGAGGTCACCCATTGCACCGCTGCTGTGTTTCCATTTAATTAAGGTGCTTTCATCTGTGAAGATTTCTGTTGCAGAAGCTGTCACCTGGTTAGGAGCGGTCAAAGCTGTTGTGAAGCCCCAACGTGGACCTGTGACTGAGCCGTTTGAGTTTCTTACTTTAATCTGCCAGAAATACTGTGTATTAGCGACAAGACCTGTAGCTTCATATGAACCATAGTTTTCGTCAACAACAGTCCAATCCAAAGCCACTGGTGTGTTGGTTGGCGATGTGCCGAAGAGCACTTGGTACTCTGCAGCGTTCTCGCCACCTGTCCATGTAAGTTCAATGCTGTTGCCTTCAACACCTGTTGTGTAGTTAGCAGGAGCGATGTTTGTGATTGCAGTTGGTGCAGGCAACTCTGTTGCTGAACCTTCAACTGTTGCGATTGCATTGCCGGCAACGATCATGTAGTACTGACCGGCGAGGAGGATCTGATTAGAAATTGAACCTGTTGTTGTCATAACGATTGGTTCAACAGTTGCTGTCGGGTGGAAGTCCGAAACTTTATTGTAGATACCGATGAATGTACCACCATTCACAGTAAACTTCACGTCCTTAGTAAGTGTGAACTGATAAACAGCGTCTAATGTCATGCCATCAATACCAGGAAGGTTGTAGTTGGCCTTAAGGTCAGCTGGAGTTTCAGTGAAGCTGGCTGCATTAATATTCTTTGCTGTCTCAACGATATCAGCTTCACCTGCCTCATAGAATGTTGCTGTAACAGGAACCACTGTGATGTCTCTGCTGTTTTCAACATAGAACAATGTGAACTGTTCTGCATAATCACCAGCTGCTGCGTTACGATTGATGTCGATTTCAACAGCGAGGTCATTATCCGGTTCAAGAACGACATTGTTGATTTCTTCGCTCATTACGAATGCGTTGACACCGGCTGTGTTGCTCATGTTACCGGTCATTGTAACAGCATTCTCCAAACCGTTATGGATTCTCATCACCATTGGCTCCATCCAACCGTTGGTTGGTCTGTCACCCATTGCGAATGGGTTAGGAGTGATGGCCAGTACATCTGTAGGAACAGGAGCCACGCTGCTTTCATAAGCGAAAGTGGTCTTAGGCAGGAAGTCACGCTGAGTTGGGGTAACTGATGACAATGTGCTGTAGCTATAACCCTGCACTGAAGCACCGTTAACTGTTTCACCAAGCCATGAAGCTGACACGTATGAACCTGTAACTGTGTTGTAAACACCAACGAGCAAGTTGCCACCTGCATAGTTGTATGGTGTTGTGAATGTAACATCCATTTCGTTACCAACAATGCTCAAAGCACCTTCATAAACAACTGTACCAGGACCATTGAAAGTACTGATAGTTGCATCGGCTACTTCTGCCATGAAGACTTGGAAGTTAGCTGCGCCCCAGCTTGCGTCTGTAGTTGAAGAGTAGAACTTCATGCTGTTGATTGTGGCGCCGTTCATATCTGCCAATTCAGCAGCCGGATAAACCATTTCGCACTTCAGATAAGCATCGGCATAGAAACCGTAAACAGGAACGTAGCTGTTTGTAGCTGTTCCGTCATGAACGGTGAGTTCGCCAGCTTCGCCGCCGCCGCCACCACCAGCTGTGATGTCAAGAATAATGTTGGCACGATAGTTTTGCATATAAGTAGTACCACCGTATGAACTCATATCATATGGATCTGGATCCGCGCTGTCACTATGACCTGAAATAAGTCCACCCTCTACGGCTGTGTAGTAGAAGTAACGAGTTGAATAGCCACTATTTTTTTCGTGTACACCAATCATCAAGTTGCTGGTTCCATCATAGGCAAATGGAGCGTCCAATGTGATTGTTGTCCATCCTGGCTGGAAGGTAATTTCACCACTGTACACCATGTCACTGGCAACTACAGGTTCAAAATCTGTACCGTTAGCAAAAGCGTCTCTTGACACGTTCTTCATGAAGATATCGAACTCGCTGGTAAAATCAGCGGCGGTCTCACTCATGTTGAAACTGATAGAGTTAATTGTACCGGCCATTCCAATTTCGTCAGCAAGATAAACCTGCTCAACGAAAGAGTAGCCCCAAAGTGAGTTATATGGAGCGTAGTACGTTGTATTAGTACCATCTCCAATCACCACTTCGTCTGCTCTAAGGAAGCTTGTGCTTCCGAATAAGAGCACCATCAAAAAGAGAATAAGTTTTTTACTCATAATTTGAATGATTTTGTTAATAAAATTTGTTAATTGTCTTCTATTTTTAAAGTTTTTAAACCTTTTTCAATTATTTTTAACTCGCAAATATACGGACTTTTTTAATACGCGCACGCATTTTTTTCATTTTTTTATCAACAGACCTGCAAATTTTTTATCCGACGTGTATATTTTCCTTCACGAGTTTCATGATTTTTTCCTCGTCGTTACCCAGTTCTGCGCGCAGATTTGCGTCGTTGAAATTTCTCAGATATTTGATGAGGTAATCGATGATATTGTCAGAGAATACGCCCTTTGCAGTGTATATGGCGCGGTCTTTTTCGAGTTCTTCGGCGGCTCTCACGCATGAGTCTGGAAGCTGTTCGAGTGCTTCTGCCACGGCCTTGTTTTTGTCGTCGTGTATGTTCACACCCAATCCGACATAAGTTTTCTCCGCCACTTTGAGAGCGTCGGGGTGTTCCATACCGTAGCGTGCCGCGGCGCACAATGCTGCCATGAGCAGATAGAGGTCGGCGCAACCGTCGGAGGCACGCCATTCGAAAGTCTGCTTGTCGCTGAAGTCACGGTTCGACGGTTTTTCCACCGGGTTGGCGTCGGCGAGCATGTCTTTTCCGTTGTTGATCCATCCGAGAGGCACACGCACCAAGGCGCTGCGGTTTGAGAACGACCAGCAGAGCGATGTAGGAGCCTCCTGATGAGGCACTAAGCGCATGAACGACAACGGGTTAGGATTGCCGAATGCCGGCAGCGAGGTGCCTGCCATCATATATCCGGCGATGGCTTTCTTGGCATAGTCGGTGAGTTCTCCGTTTTTCACCATCACGCTCTTGCCGTTCTTGGTGAACTTGCAGTGTACGTGCAGACCGCTTCCGGCCTTGCCCACGGTGATTTTCGGAGCGAAGGTGATAGTGACGCCGTACTGGTATGCCAGCTGACGCATAATCCATTTAGCCACAACGAGTTGGTCGGCTGCGTCTTCGATATTTGTAGGTAAAAACTCTATCTCATTCTGTTCATAAATCTTGCCGTCTTTGGTGAAGTTACCCACTTCCGAGTGGCCATATTTGATGAGGCCTCCGGCCTGTGCTATGAGGCGCATTGCCTCCACGCGGTAGTCGGTGAACTTGTTGAACGGGGCGCTCTCGTGATAGCCTTTCTGATCGGGCACTTCATAGGTTTCTTCGTCATCAGCGATGATGTAGTATTCGAGCTCGCCCATGGTCTCCATCTTGAGGCCTGTGGTTTTCTGGAACACTTGGTGTGCCTTGTGAAGAATGTACTCCGGTGAGCTCTCGAACGGTTCTCCGTCGCGGTTGTAGAACGAGCAGAGGATGTCGACTGTCGGGATTTCCGTGAACGGGTTACGGAAGGCTGTTCTGAACTTCGGCATCACATAAAGGTCGGATTTTCCTGCCTCGATGAACGGGAACAGGCTTGAGCCGTCGACGCGTTCTCCTGCCGAGAGGATGCTGTCGAGATGTTCGTAGCTGTGAATGACGAAATTGAGGGTTTTGAGTCTGCCGTCCCAGCCGCAGTAGTGGAAATTGATAAATTCAACGTTGTTTTCCTCGCAATAGCGGATGATGTCCAGCTTTGTAAACTCTGCTGCCGGTTTTTGCAGATAGCTCACCAGCAGATTGGGATTCATTTGAATTCTTGCGTCCATAAAAATGCAAAATTTTTTATTTTTTTTATTTAAATTTTACAATGTGAGTTGGACTTGCAAAAATACGGCAAAAAACTATACGAAAAACATTTTTTTCAACATTTTATCAACAATTTAGCCATTAGCTGTTGGCCATTAGCATATGCTAGTGGAAAAATCTAACAGCTAATGGCTAATAACTAACGGCTTTTATAAAGCTCCAGCAGGCGGCGGGCTCCTTCGTAGGCGCTCATGCGTTTGTTTTCAACGTCATTTTCAACGAGTTTGAGCATGTCTTTCACGAGGGAGTTCTCATAGAAGTTCGACTTCAGGGTGTTTTCGATGGTGTCGAGCATCATCTGTACATCCTGACGTGCGCGTTTTTCGTCGAGATATCCTGAATTGCGGATGTTTTCCACGTGGTTGAGCACCATATTCCACACTTCAGTCACGTTGTAATGTGTCACAGCGGAGCATGTGGCCACCTTCACCTCTTGTCCCGACTCAGAAGGAGGGAACAGATGTACGGCGTTGCGGATCTCAGCGGCTGCACGTTCGGCACGGGCAACATTGTCGCCATCAGCTTTGTTGACGACTATTCCGTCGGCCATCTCCATGATGCCTCGCTTGATGCCTTGCAGTTCGTCGCCTGCGCCTCCGATGAGTACCAGGAGGAAATAATCGACCATGGAATAGACGGCTGTCTCGCTTTGTCCGACACCCACTGTCTCGACGATGATAGTGTCGAAACCGGCGGCTTCACAGAGGATGATGGCTTCGCGAGTCTTGCGTGCCACACCGCCCAATGTTCCGGCTGATGCCGACGGTCTGATGTAAGCGTTACGTTGTTGTGACAGCTCCTCCATTCTTGTCTTGTCGCCCAAGATAGAGCCTTTGGAACGTTGTGAGCTCGGGTCGATGGCGAGCACTGCTATGCGTTTGTTCTGCCTGCACAGCTCCATGCCGAGAGCCTCGATGAAGGTGCTTTTTCCGGCTCCTGGCACGCCTGTGATGCCAAGACGAAGAGCCTTTCCGCTATATGGGATGCACTCCGCTATTATTTCCTGTGCGAGTTTCTGATGAAGAGGCAACGCGCTCTCTATCAAGGTGATAGCCTTGCTCAATATGGTGATGTCGCCGGCAAGGATGCCATCGACGTAATCTTTCAAAGGAAGCAGCTTCTGACGGCTAAGCATCAGACGCTCAAGGGCTTTGGGGTTAACCTGCACTGCAGGCTGGTCGCTGCCAGTAACCTGCAATGCAGATTCCCATTCGTGCTGCTGATTTTCAAAATGTTCATTTTCTACCATGTGGCAAAAATAAACATTTTTTCGTCACGAAATATCTTTTTAGTCAAAATTAAATCCTATACCGACCGACAGTTGGTAGATATCTTTGAGATTTGAGCTGTTGAACATCTCTGTGAGGCCCATTCTCGTGAAGAGGATGACACTGTTGTATCCCACTTGGAACAAGGCGTTCAGGCCAATGGCGTTATAATCCAAATCATCAGCGATTTTGTGTTTTGCGCCGCCGTATCTTGCAAACGAGCGCATTCCGAAACGCCATTCAAACTCAGCGCCTGCAGAGAATGTCAGAGGGCTGCGGTTGACGTTGAACTGCAACTGCATCGTCAACGGGATGCGGAGGCTCCAATAACGCAGGAATGACTTGCCCGTGCCGGTGTACTGACCTTCGGTGTATTCTGACAACGGCATCATGGTAGCGTTGCCGTCCTGCATCGCCAAGACATAGTCATGTAAGAAGAAATTGTAGCTGTTGCTGATTCCCAAAGCCGTTGCCATTCCGAAATGTCCGTCTTTGGTGCAGAAGATGGTTGTCGAACTGTACATGCCCCATTCAAATGATGACGAGCGCTGGTGCATCTGTGCGAAAGTTCCGAACGCGCCGTCGGTCATCTCAAGATGTGAGAAATACAGATTCGGGAACGGGTTTTTGAGGTCGTTGTTGAACCATCTTGTTTTCGACTTCACAACTGTGGTGCTTGTCTCTTCCTTGACAAACTTTTCGTCTTTAGTTGTATAGGAGAAGATTCTTCTACGCACGTTGTCGTTAGGTTTTCTGAGATAATTGCTTTCATAAATAGGGTCGTTTGACACTCTTTTGCCGTTATTTAATTCAAAGACCTTAATTTTGATTTCATTTTCATTGTCGTTAATCTTAATCTCATGATTGTTGATAACGACTGTTGTGTCAGCGCTCTGCGCTAACATTCCGACTGTTGCAAGCAGTATGAAAACTGCTAAGATTGTAAATTTTTTCATATTGTAAAATATTTGTTCACTTTTAGAACGCATAAATATAAAAATTGCTGCATCCTTTTACAAAAAAATTACTATTTAATTATTGTTTTTACAATAACTTTATATTATTGATTATAAAACTCCAATACTTTCACCCTATAAAGGAACTCATATTTAGCTTGAAGCATCTCGCTTTCCGATTTGAAGAGGCGGTTTTTGCTTTCGTTGAGTTCCAGCAGTGTAGCTTTGCCGGCGTCGAAGCTTTCGTTTGAGAACCTGTAAGCCACTTGTGCGGCCTGGAAAGTTTCCTCTGCAGCCTTGTATTTCTGTTCAGCGGCAAGAGCGTTGTAGAAGGCCTGCTGTATCTCTTTTTTGAGTTCCTTCTTGGCGCTGTTTATCGCAAGCTCCTGGTTCTGAATCGACAGTTTCGTTTCCTTGACCTTATATTTTGTCTGCATTGCGTTGAAAATAGGCACGCTCAGCCTTACGCCCAACTGTGTTCTGCCGTTGGTGCTCATCTGGTCGGAGAACGGCTCGTTAACCTTGCTCGACGAGTAATAGTAGTAGCCGTTAGTGTAACCGGCGAAGAAGCTCACCGACGGATACCATGATGATTTTGAAGCCTTCACGTCGTAATAGGCCTTTTCGAGACGCATATTGGCAGCTTCCATCTGAGGCTGGTGAGTCAACGCGAATTCATACGTTGACTCCTGCGACGGCAACTTTTGAGAATCCAGAGGCGTGAAAATCTCCGGCGACACTACATCGAAGCCATCGACACTATCAAGCTCTAGAGCCTGAACAATATCTAAAATACTGAGCATCAAATTGTTATTAGCTTGAACAAGTGTTGATTTGGATGTTGCAACCTGCGCTGCGCTCTCGTAGACATCAGACTCCGGCACCTTACCCAACTCAAAGAGCTGCCTAGTTTTAGCATGCTGTTCTTCGCTGAGTGTCAGCTGTTTCTCGGCGATAGCTTTTAGTTCCTTATTATAAACCACTTGCATGTAATACGACATTATGAGCAGTTTCAGGTCGTATTTTGCAGCTTCGAGGTCTTTTCTTGCAGCGTTCATCTCCAACCTGCTGGATTTCGTGCTGTTATAGAGGTACAATCCGTTGAAAAGCGGCATTCCAACTGATATTCCGAACGACGTGGACGCTGAGTTCTCCGATACATAGACGCCATTGGCTGAAGGCGATTGTCCGAATCCGAAACTCTCGCTTGCGTCGGCGCTCACTGTAGGAAGCCAGGCGTTTTTCGATGCCTTGTATTGGTACTCCGCCCTATTTTGATTTACTATGCTTTTCAATATCGTAACGTTATGCTCGATGGCGTAGTCGACACACTCGTCCAAGGTCCAGACTTTCTGCGCCCGACTTGTAAGAGATAATGTTATTATTGAAATTATAATTATTATTTTTTTCATAGTATTTAATTTTTTCTTTTTTCACGCAGATATCGCAGAAATCACAGATTTTAATTATATATCTCATTTCCTCTGATCTTATCTCCGACGTTGAGACCTTCGGTGATTACGATGTTGACGCCATCGGAGAGCCCTGTTGTCACCGAGGTTTTCACATTGTCTTTATATACAAATGTGCTGTCGTTGCTGTACACTATGCAGCTTTCGGGTACTGTCACGGCGTCAACAGCCTGTTCGATGATGATTTCACCGTTGGCACTGTAGCCTGCGCGCAAGGTGACACCTTCCGGGATGATAAGCCGAGCCTTCATCTGGAAGAACACCGCTCCGCTTTCTGAAGTACCTTTCGGCGCTATATATTCCAAAATCGCGTCGAATCTCTTGTCGTTCATGGCGCCGATAGTGATTTCCATAGGCATGTTCTCGCTGATACGTCCGACCTCTGTCTCATCCATCTTACCCACAAAAATCATGTCATGCATATCGGCGACTGTTGCTATGGTTGTTCCGTCGTTGAACGTGTTGGAGTTTATGACGCTGTTTCCGACCTTCACCGGGATGTCGAGAATCATGCCGTCGATGGTGGATTTTATTGAAGTATTGGTGTATTCAGAAGCGTTTTTCGAGATACCTTCCTTCACGATGTTGAGCTGGTCGAGAGCGTTGCTGTAGTTTTCCTGCGCCTGAGCATACTCCAACTGTGACTTCTCGAACTCTTCAGTGGCTATCAAACCCTTGTCTTTCAACGTCTTCTGACGGTTAAACGTCTTTTCTACATTGTCAAGATTGAGTTTGGCGAGTTTCACCTGCGACTCCATGGATGCGAGGCTGCTCACATCAGGGATGATTTTCACCACAGCAATGACTTCGTCTTTTTTCACCATCTGACCGGCTTCCTTGTAAATTTTCGAGATGATTCCGGAAACTTGAGGCTTGATGGACACCTCATCACGAGGGTTGATTTGTCCTGTTATGACCGTTTTCTTCTGAATTGTGCCGATGGTTGCCTCCACCGTTTCATATTTCTTTTCCTGTGGCTTAGATTTCTTGAAAAGATACGAGAACGTCCACACTACTGCTGCGATTAACGCAATGAAAAACAATGTTTTAAATACTTTTTTCATATAACTCGATTTATTAATTTAATATTCAAAATTTAAAATTTAAAATTCATTTTTTGTCGTCATTTCGAGTTTGTCGAGAAATGACGGTTATTCCTCACGGATTGCGTCTATTGCTTTGATTTGTATCGCTCTTGTCGCTGGAAGCACACCTGCCAACAACCCTGACAGCACGATTATCACCGTTGCGGAGATGGCTGCTCCGAATCCAATCTGCGGGTCGATGAACATCACATTTTCTGAAGGCACATTTCCTATAATTCCTGCAACAACCGCCATTATAGCCACACCTATTACCAATCCCACTATACCGGCTAAAATCGTCAGCAGCAGACTTTCGGCCATAACCTGACGGATGATGATGCTTGGTTTCGCGCCTAGAGCACGCCGCACACCGATTTCACGTGTACGTTCCTTTATTGTCACGAGCATGATGTTGCTCACGCCGACAACGCCGGAGAGCAATGTTCCGATACCAACAATCCAAATCAATATCTTTATTCCAATGAACAGATACTCAAACATGGTGAACAGCTGCTCTAAATCGAAAGACATGACAGCACCTTCGTCGGTTGGAGAGATGTCGTGACGTTCGCGAAGCAAAACCTTCACTTCTTCTTGCACTTCTTTTGTTTTAGAACCTCTTGCCGTGGTGAACATCATGAAATCAAACTTGTCACCTGTATTATAAGCCTTTTGCATCGTCGTCAACGGAAGAATCACCGTCTCGTTCATTGAACCGCTGATGTTAACCTGGCTATTATATGCCTGCACAACGCCAATCACCTGATAGTAAATGCCGTTTGCCTTAATCATCAAGCCTAACGGATTCTTGTCGATGCCGATTACGTCTTCGTAGACCTTCTTTCCGATGACGCACACTTTTCTCGCCTCGACGATATCCGTCTCGTTGATATAACGGCCATACAAGATTTTGCCGCGATCAATTTCATTATAATTAGGCAGCACTCCTTTCATGCTGAAATTGGCCCCTTTTGTACCATAAAAAACGTTGTTCTCTCCGTCGAAAGTCCATTTGCTTGATATAGGCGACACCATATCAACACCTTTGATTTTCTGCTTAATCGCCTCTATATCAGACATATCCAGTTGCCAATAACGACCTTTCTGATAACCTTTATATGCTTCTGTGGTTTCGCTTGGAAATATAAACGTCGAATTGGTTGCGAAACCTTCGATTTGACTGTTGAGACCGTTGTTGAAACCGTTGCCGCATGCCAGCAGAATCACTAGGATGAATATTCCCCAGAACACACCGAATGCTGTCAACAAACTTCTTGTTTTGTTTCGGGCGATTGTCTGCCAAATTTCGTTTATATTATCTACGTCGAACATCTTACCTATAATTCATTGCTTCAATCGGTTTAACCTTCACTGATTTCCAGGCCGGGGCGAAACCTGCCGCCACACCGCTGACAATCAACACCACCGTTGCCATCACAACGATTTGTATATCCACTGTAGGGTTGACAAACACCGACATTCCCATCTCTGAATTTGTGCCAGCACCACTCGCTTCCATAACCATGTTCACAATCTCCATCACACCGACACCGCAAATCATTCCGATATATCCGAAAATAGTTGTGATTACCAACGATTCCATGACTATTGAAAGCAAGATTGAACGCGGTTTTGCGCCGAGAGCCTTGCGTATTCCTATCTCGTTTGTCCTTTCCTTCACTGTGATTCGCATGATGTTACTCACACCGACGACACCGGAAATCAACATCGCGATGCCGATAACCCAGATGAAGATGCTGATTGTATTGAAAATCCTCATTGTTTCCAAAGAGTTGACCATCTGACTCTCAATCCAGACGCCGCGCTGCTCATCAGGAGAAAACTCATGCAAGGCTGCAAGTTTTTTTCTTACTTCCTTTGTAAAAAACTCATTTTCCTCTTTAGTATCGAGACCTTTTGTTGTGAATATCAGTTGATAATACTCGTTCACATTGTAAATTGCCTGCAAAGTGGAGTAAGGAGCATATCCCATACCGCGCTCACCCCATGCATTTGCTTTGCAAACACCCACTACAGTAAAACTTAATCCATTGATATACACCGTCTTACCTATCATGGAAGTCTCTCCTGTTGTTCTAAGAAACTCTTTATTTGTATTTTCATCGATAATCACCACCTTCGACTTGGTTTTCATGTCGCGTTCATTGATGAAACGACCTTCGAGTATCTTTATTCCTTCAATATTCTTGTAAATCGGCTTCACGCCTTCGATATAGATGTTTCTCGATTTTTCGCTGAAGATGAGAGTGCCGCCTTTTGAGACTACAGGCGACACTTCATCGACTTGGTATAACGATTCAAGGAGTTGTATATCTTTGTTACTCAACATGATAAAGCGTCCGGCTTTATGTCCTTTGTAAGGAAGTTCGGTCGAGCTTGACCATATTGTATATGTGTTTTTGATTCTGTCGGCGAAGTTGCTTGTGACACCGTTTTTCAGTCCGTTGCCGGCAGAAAGCAGGATTATCAGCATGAAAATTCCCCACGAGATGGCAAATCCCGTGAGAATGGTTCTCAGCTTGTTGCGTCTGAGCGCCATGAAAATCTCCGACCAAAAATCTCTGTTAAACATTATTTTATTTCTTTTGTGAAATCCATTTTATCAGGGTCATTCTCCTCTATCGATTCTATCAAACCGTCTTTCAGATGCACGATTTTCCTTGTAAGGTTGGCTATTCCGCGTTCGTGCGTCACGATAACCATAGTGATTCCGGTTGCGTTAACCTCGCGCAGGATCTGCATCACTTCGGCGGATGTCTTGCTATCCAAAGCACCGGTAGGCTCGTCGGCGAGGATAAGTTTCGGTGACGTAACCAAGGCTCTTGCGATAGAGACACGCTGCTTCTGACCGCCAGAAAGTTCGTTCGGATAATGCTCAGCCCAGCCTTTCAATCCGAAACGTTCGAGATATTCCATTGCCATAGCGTTACGTTTCTTACGGCCTACACCTTGATAAAACAACGGCAACGCCACGTTTTCGAGCGCCGTTTTGAACGGAATCAGGTTGAACGACTGGAAAATGAAGCCTATGAGCTTGTTGCGGAATTCCGCCGCCTGATTCTCCGAAAGGTTCTTCACCAATTTTCCGGCAAGATAATAATCGCCTTCGTCGTAGTTGTCGAGGATACCTATTATATTTAATAAGGTGGACTTGCCCGAACCTGACGCGCCCATAATCGACACCAGCTCGCCCTCTTCCACGTTGAGGTTGATGCCTTTCAACACATGCAACGGCTGCGCTCCAAAGTACGTTTTGTTTATGTTTTCAAGTTTTATCATAGTGTACTACGTATCTAAGACACTGCAAAAATAGTAAAAAAATTTTACATGCAAGAAAAAAATGAAAAATTTTTCTTGAAATGACAATTATATAACGTCAAGCGTTCTGTTTTGCTGCACAAACAGCAAATTTTATTTCAACGTTGCGTTTATGAGTTCCTCCATTTTCTCAAATGGCAGGTTTTTCTCGACAATCTTACCATTTGCATCGATGATAAGAGTCTGTGGGATGTAAGCTATTGTGTACATTTCAGCTACAGCATTTGCCCAACCTTTAAGGTCTGACACATGATGCGGCCATGAAAGATTATCGTCTTCGATAGCTTTTTTCCAAGCAGCCTCATCCGTGTCGAGTGACACGCTGACGATATCTAAGCCTTTGTCTTTGAATCTGTTATAAAGTGCTACAAGCTCCGGATTGGCTTTACGGCAATCAGGACACCATGATGCCCAGAAGTCGAGGATTATTATTTTAGATTGGCTGATGACATCTTTCATGTTGAAATCTTCGCCGTTGACATCTTTTTGAACAAACGGAATGAAAGGTTTGCCAGCTTCAGTCTTTTCAAGACCTTCCATATATTTCACGACGAGCTCTTTGTATGCGCTCTTCATGTCGTGTGGAATCACTGCCAAGAGATTTCTCAAATCCTCAAGCTGGAACGACCACTTGTAGCGGTACAAAGCATATGGAGCAATCGGATTGTCGATGTTCTGCTTTACAAAATCAAGGACACAATAATGGATTTCACGCTCATCTTCTATTGTGCCGACTTCTTTCAGGAAAGCATTCAGTTTTTCCTGGCTTTCTGAGGCCGTAACAGTTATTCCGTTATATTTCTGATAATCACCGGTGATTGTAACATCCTGATTATCAGCAAACAATGTCAGCGGTCGTTTCCAACCTTTAATCATGATGCTATAAGCGTCGGTATTATCATTTTGTTTTACTTTGAAAACAGCTTTATTGTCTTTTGCTACAACAGAGTCCAAATTCTTCATGTCCATACCGTTATATCTTTGGAGATAGACCGTTTTGCTTTCGGAATTTTCAAGATTTACATTGATTTTGAAAGAATTGCACGAAACCATTCCTGTCATAATCAAAATTGCAAACAATAATTTTCTCATAGTATTTATTTTTTTATTGGTTTAAATATGTATATTATTAAAAGTATTATCACAAATGAAATCGGTACACTGATTATCGTTTCTATGATAACTATGCCTAACAGTCTGATACTGAATGCTTCAAGCCAGAAAAGCACCAGATTATGCAGCAAGATAAGCAACAATCCGTAGACTACAAACCATTGCAGTCCCATTTCTGTCACCGTCGGTGAGTTTTTGTCTTCGATATCGCTTTTTCTTGTGGTGAGTCCGATGATCACAGGTCTCATAAACGCCATAAAAACCGTAGCTGCAGCGTTGAGGCCGGGTGTGCCGCTAAAAATATCAACGCTCATACCCATAAGAAATCCGGCCAAAATCAGCTGAGCCCTTGTGGTTTCAAATGGGAGAATCATAACAAAAAGCACGTAAACATACGGATGTATATAGTTTCCGAAACGGATATTGTCGAAAACAAAAATCTGCAATATAAGCAGAATTAAAAACCAGAATATATTGCGAATCAACGTGTTATACATAATGAGTCAATTTCTGCCTTATAATTGTTTTTCACAACATAAACATGCCGCAACGTGCTGAAATTTGTGGAAAATTTCAGTTTTGCCATGTTAAACATACCGTTTTCCTCGCCTTTCTTGCCTTCGATTGTGCCGACCATGATGTCAGCAGGAAACGAGTTTGAAAATCCGCTTGTGACCAAGGTGTCGCCAACCTTAATAATAAGGTGAGAAGGGATGTCTTTAACCAATCCGTACTGATAGTTGCCATTATCCCAAACAACATTCGCAACATATTGATTATCAACAAATCGGCAACTTATCACAGAGTAAGAGTTAAGCAGGCTCATCACAGATGCGTAGTGGTTGGTCACGTTAAGCACTTTTCCGACCACACCGCCATCGCAAATCACGCCCATATCAGGTTCTATGCCGTCAACTTTACCTTTATCTATGACAATATAATTATTGATTTCATAGATACTGTTGTTGACCACATGCGCCGGAATATACGTGTATATATCATCATAATAAGCTGTGTCAGCTTCAACCTCATCGCAACCCAACCTACTGAGCAGCAATGCATTATGCTGTGACAGCACATCGTTTTCACTTTTCAGATGCAGGTAATCGCTCCAGTTGGCGGTCATTTTATGAAAGCCGCCGGCGATACCGTCTGAAACGTTAACCATTTTTCTATTGTGATACGGCAGGCTCTGCACTATCATCAGGATGCACAACAACTCCAGTATGACAAATAGAATTACCGCGTTATATTTCTTTATGAAAACGAATAAGTTATACATCTGACAATCCCGATTACTTTATCAAGAATGGGAAACCGTCGAAGTTTTTGAGTGCTATGCCTGTGCCGCGAGCCACTGCGCGCAACGGATCTTCTGCGACATGAATCGGCAGTTGTGTTCTGTCATGCAGACGTTTGTCAAGGCCACGCAACAAAGCGCCGCCGCCAGTCAGGTAGATACCCGTCCTGTAGATATCTGCTGAAAGTTCAGGAGGTGTTGTCTCAAGTGTGTTGAGCACCGCTGTCTCGATTTTTGATACGCTCTTGTCCAAGCAGTGAGCTATTTCCTTATAGTTCACGCTGATTTCCTTCGGGATACCTGTGAGCATGTCGCGACCGTGCACTACGTAGTCCTCCGGTGGGTTGTCAAGGTCAGGGATAGCGGCTCCCACCTCGATTTTGATGAGTTCTGCAGTACGTTCACCAACGTTAAGGTTGTGTTCCTTACGCATATATTCCACGATTTCGTCGGTGAAGTCGTCGCCAGCGATACGGATAGATTTGTTTGTGACGATGCCGCCGAGTGCGATAACTGCGATTTCAGAGGTACCGCCTCCAATGTCGACAATCATGTTACCCATTGGCTCGAGCACGTCGATACCGATACCGATAGCGGCTGCCATTGGTTCGTGAATAAGTCTGACTTCCTTGGCGCCAGCCTGTTCAGCGCTGTCTTTAACGGCTCTCTCCTCCACTTCGGTGATACCTGAAGGGATGCAGATAACCATCTTCAACGCCGGAGGGAACAGCGAACGGTGGAAGTTTATCATTTTTATCATTTCCCTGAGCATGAACTCCGCAGCCTGGAAGTCGGCTATGACACCGTCACGCAAAGGTCTGATAGTCTTGATGTTTTCATGAGTTTTACCATGCATCATCATAGCGCGTTTACCGACGGCCATGATTTGTTGTGTGTCACGCTTTATAGCAACGATTGACGGTTCGTCAACAACAACCTTGTCGTTATACATGATAATGGTGTTAGCGGTTCCGAGGTCGATTGCTAATTCTTTATCGAATAATGAAAACAGTCCCATATTGTTTAATGTTTAAAATGTCTGAATCCTGTGAAAACCATGGCTATGCCGAGTTTGTTGCAAGCGTCGACTGACTCTTGGTCGCGCACTGAGCCGCCAGGTTGAATAATTGATTTGATGCCTGCTTCGCTTGCTATTTCGACGCAGTCGGAGAACGGGAAGAAAGCATCGGAAGCCAATACAGCCCCATTGAGGTCGAAGTTGAAACTCTTGGCCTTGGCTATAGCCTGACGCAGCGAGTCGACACGCGAGGTCTGACCGATACCTGAAGCATACAGCTGTTTGTTTTTCGCCAAAACGATAGCGTTAGAACGGCTGTGTTTCACTATTTTATTTGCGAAAATCAAATCGTCAACGTCTTTATTATCAATGAGTTTCTCTGTAACGGCTTTAAAATCGTCTTTTGTCTCGGTATGCAGGTCACGTTCCTGTTCGAGGATGCCGTTAAGTGCCGATTTATAAACTTTTGCCGGGAATTTATTTGATTTTAACTTCAATACTATACGATTTTTCTTCGAGAAGAGGATGTCGAGCACGCCGTTTTCATATTCTGGAGCGACGCAAACTTCAAAGAACATCTTGTTCATCTCCTCTGCTGTCTTTACGTCGATTGGTCGGTTGCTGACGAACACTCCGCCGAAAGCCGAGACAGGGTCACCTGCCAACGCAGCGTCGTAAGCCTCTGATATTGAAGGTCTTGAAGCTATTCCACAAGGGTTGTTATGTTTCAGAATCGCAAAAGTAGGCTCATCGAACTCACGTATGAGGTTTAAGCCGGCGTCGAGGTCGAGCAAGTTGTTGTACGACAGGTCTTTACCGTGCAGTTTTTCAAACACGTCATCAAGATTTCCGTTGAAAACAGCCTGCTGATGAGGGTTTTCGCCATAACGGAGTGGCGTGGCGGTCTCGCCTGAGAACCAGTTGAAGATTGCGGTGTCGTAATGCGAGCTTGTTGCGAAGGCATATTTTGCGAAACGTTTTCTGTCATCCAAAGTCGTGCAGCCGTCCTGTTTTTCATACATCTCCATGAATTCCTTGTAGTAGTTTGAAGATGGCACTATGAGGCAGTCTTTAAAGTTTTTCGCACCGGCGCGGATGAGAGAAATGCCGCCGATATCAATCTTTTCGATGATTTGAGCCTCGTCGTCGGTGTTTTTCACAGTCTCCTCGAAAGGATACAAGTCGACGATAACGAGGTCGAGAGCCGGAATCTCATACTGTTTCATCTCTGCGATGTCGGAATCGTTGTCGAGGCGACCGAGTATACCGCCGAACACTTTAGGATGCAGGGTCTTCACGCGACCTCCAAGTATTGAAGGATAGCCAGTCAGAGACTCGACTGAACGGACTGTGTCATCAATTTTTTTGATGAAATCAAGCGTTCCACCTGTAGCATAAATCTGGACACCGTTCTTTTTCAAAAGAGCGACGATTTTATCAAGATCAGTCTTATAAAACACTGATATTAAAGCACTTTTAATTTTTTTAGGCGACATTTTTCATTGATGTTTTAAGTTGCAAATATAATAAAAAGTTGAAAGTTAGCAGTCAGAAGTTAAAAGTTTTTTTTAATTCATTTTTAAAAATATTATTTTTTTCTTGGAAATTATAATTGTTTTTTGTAATTTTGCGAGTTAAAATTTTTTTTGTATTGGAAACGCGCTGGATTATAGCAAAAGATGTAGATAACCAAGTAGTTAGGAGCTTGTCGGAGTCGTTGGGCATCGATGAGATTTTGGCTAATTTGTTGGTTCAGCGTGGCATCACAACGTATGATGAGGCAAAAAATTTCTTCAGACCGTCTCTTGAACATCTTCACGACCCGTTTTTGATGAAAGATATGGACAAGGCTGTCGACCGTCTGCAAAAAGCCATGAACGATGGCGAGAAAATCTTGATTTACGGCGATTACGACGTTGACGGGACGACTGCTGTAGCTTTGATTTACACGTATCTGAAGAATTTTATCAACAAAAAGAAAATCGAATTTTACATTCCTGACCGTTACGACGAGGGTTATGGAATTTCATATAAAGGTATTGATTATGCCGCTGAAAACGGTTTTGGGCTTGTCATCGTCCTCGACTGCGGCATCAAGGCGGTTGAAAAAATAGAATACGCCAACCAACGCGGTGTTGATTTCATCATCTGCGACCATCACCGTCCGGACGACGTGATTCCTAACGCTGTCGCTGTCCTCGACTCCAAACGTCCTGACTGTGAGTATCCTTACAAGGAACTTTCAGGCTGCGGCGTCGGATTCAAGCTCATCACGGCACTGTCGATGCGCCTTGGCCGACCGATTGAAGAAGTTTACGAGCTTTTGGATTATGTAGCCGTCAGTATAGCAGCAGATATAGTACCTATCACTGGCGAGAACAGGGTCTTAGCTTACTTCGGACTCATTCAGTTAAACAAGAATCCGCGTCCCGGAATCGCTGCCGTTTTACGTCAGACAGAACAGAAAAATGCCCTTGAAAGAGAGCTGACAATCAGTGACTTGGTGTTTCTTATCGGACCACGTATCAATGCGGCGGGACGTCTTGAGAAAGCAAGCGACTCAGTGAGACTGCTGCTTGCTACAAACAAAGACCATGCAGAGAAACTGGCGGCAAGCATCAACAGTCTCAACGAGAAACGCCGTGAGTTTGACAACGCCATCACGGAAGAAGCACTTCAGATGATTGATGCCGACGAGAAGATGCGCAACGCCAAGAGTACCGTGATTTTCAACGAGAACTGGCATAAAGGCGTCATCGGTATCGTAGCTTCACGTCTCACCGACTCTTACTACCGCCCGACTATAGTGTTGACACGTTCAGGCAACCTCATCACCGGTTCGGCACGTTCAATTAAAAACTTTGACATTTACGACGCCATCGACGATTGTTCTGATTTGCTGGAGCACTTCGGCGGTCACAAATATGCGGCAGGATTGTCACTGAAACCTGAAAATCTTAAAGAATTCTCGGAAAGATTCGAAAAATATGTTTCTGAGCATCTTGAAGAAGACGATTTGACGCCAGAGCTCAATGTTGACATTGAGATGGATTTCACAAATATCACACCGAAGTTCGTGCGCATACTGAAGCAGTTCGCCCCATTCGGTCCCGGCAACCTCTCCCCTGTCTTCCTGACAAGAAACGTTGTCGACGCAGGATTCTCACGTGCCGTCGGAAACCGTAAACACTTGAAACTCAGCGTGATGCAGCAAGGTAACACCGACTATGTGTTCTCAGGCATCGCATTCCAGAAAGGCGACTTATACGAACGCATACACGAGAAAGAACCGTTCACGATGTGCTATTACATTGAGGAAAACTTCTGGCAAGGAAAGACCACGTTGCAGCTTAATGTGAAAGACATTAAGTTCTAAAGAAAATCACCCTAATTATCAGCATCAAGCCACAGAGTGCAAGAACCAGTCCTGTGCACTGGTTGAGAAATTTCATCCTTCTTTCGGTGAAAAAGCGTTTCAAGGAATATGCTCCTACGATTTTCACGATGTCAAAAGCCAACACTGTGGTGAATGTTCCAAGGAAAAACAATGTCACAAGATATTTGTTTCCGTTATAGACTTCAGAGCCAGACACCGTCGCAACCGATGTCATCCAAAACACCCAAATGAAAGGGTTGAACACATTCATTATGAAGCCTTTGGCCACATAAACATACCATCTCGGACCGACTCGTTTTACATCAAGTTTCTCGTCAATCTTGTCAAAACGCTCATCCAACCGTTTCTCGACTTCTTCAAGTTCGGCGCTTTTTTTCGCCGAGCGTTCAACTATTTTCTCTGGTTTGGTGTAAAAAGTGAATATTCCGAAACACAGTATTATCAATCCAGCGGTAATGCCTGCGATAACCATATTTCCGCCATCATCCAATTTTATCTGCACTGATGTCATCATCATTAAAAAAACAACGATGACGTCGCTAAACAAAACACCCAAATCAAACATCAGTGCAGTTTTAAAACCTTTGCTGATGCTGGTTTGAATCAACAGAAAGAACGCTGGTCCGATTCCAAAGATCGTTGCTAAGGTCAGACCCATTATTGCGCCGTGAACAAAAACCATATAATACTCGTACTATCTTAAACTACAAAAGTACAAAATATTTTAAATACGGCGTGGTTTTTCTTTGCAATTATTTACAAGCTATGACAACTGCTTTTTTAAATCTTTTTATATCTCCCTGAGTATCAAACACTTCTATGTAAACAATATAAATACCGGGAAGAGACACTTTGCTGTTATCATCAAGTCCGTTCCACACAAAACTGCCATGATTACCAATATTTTGACAGTTTACAAGATTCCGTATTAACCTTCCTTGAGAGTCAAAAATGATGATTTTCGCAGTAAAGTCGTTTTGAAAATGCGACAGATTTATTGTGGTGACATCATCAAAGCCGTCACCGTCGGGTGAAAATATCGGAGGGATAATATCGACATCTGCGCTTGTTTCTTCATTATCAATAAAAACAGAATTTTTAAATCCAGGAGTCCCATATAAAGGAGCGGCGGCAGAGTGCCAGTTGTCCTCATCGGCCGAAATTATGTCGGGACTGACTCTTTCCAACGACACACCTTTTGTCACCGTCAGCAATGGATAATGGGAATCCTCAGAATAGCTCATGAAATCGATGATTTTATCCTCAAAATACAAAACAACGGTAGCGCCGCTGTTAGGGTACGTTGGAAAGCTTCTCATCGTGATGAAGTTCTCCGTTGAACATTCGTATTGTTCTCCTATGACATCAGGAGTTGTAGTGAGTAAAAGATAAGTATCAGGAAACAACTGACGGTTTTCAGAACTTATTTCCTTCACTGTAGTATCGGGAGGATTAGGAAAAGACGTTTTCACCACACCTAATTTTAATTTGCTGATATTCAATATCTTATCAGATTTGTTATAGATTTCGACGTAATCAGCGGCGGGGCTGATGGGGTCAAACAAAAGCTCGTTAATGACCACATCGCCGCCAACCGCTTCGTCCGGTAAGCCAAAAGCGTAGCTACAACCATCCAAGAGTGGTTCACCGGAACAATTTACAGAACCAAAAACCAAAATATTATAGAATCTTTTTTCCAAGAATTCCTGTTGAAAGAACAATGTTACGCTTTTACAATCATCTTGGGATGGCACGACATTATATGGATGAGCGTCGAATTCAAGGACAGTATAATTTTCAGGGTTTTTCAAAGAAATCGTATCCATGTTTTGGTTGAAAACAATCTCGATACAATTTGAAGAAATCACGTTGACGTAATCAATGTCCGGAACTACAATGTTTTCACCGTCAACGGAATTAGTGGCTCCCGGTGTACCGCCTTTGTTGTCAAAGCTTGCACACCAGTTTTCCTCTCCCAAACATGGTGCGTGTGGGTCAATTTGTTCCAACGACCAACCGCCGTCGGATTTATCACTGTCTCGATACCACATAGAATTAAAAACCAATTTATGAACCTGTTTACGTTTTGTGGATGATAATGAAACTAAAGAACCCGAATTAGGTATCGAAAACGTTGTGAAACCCACACAGTCACCATATTCGGACAAGAAAGGAAGGGCTTCCTCCTTGCACAAAATTATGAAACCTTTTGAAAGAATGTTTATGTCTTGTGTAATCGTCTTTATGCTGTTACCTATTGCCAGCTCCCAGTCTTTCAGATTTATAGGGTGGTCGGTAGTGTTGTACAATTCAATATATTCAAATGCCGGCAAGCCAACTACAGGTTCAGGGTCCGCCATAATTTCATTTATCACGATATCATTTTCATGAATATTATAAAATATGAACGGATACCTGATATTGTCAGTTTCATTTCCGGACAAATCAGTTATTTTATTGATACTCAACGTGTAATGTACACCTTCATTTATAGTGTTGGAAAACGAAAGAACCAAAGACGAACGAATGCTGCCATAATATTCCGAATACATCGGTTTACCAACTTGATTGTCAAGAACAAAATTGTCAGCATCAAGAGCAAACATTTCGTCAACAGGTTCGTTAAAATTTAATTGTAACTTATTATATTTCAATACTATAACAGTATCTAAACGCGGCGGTTCCGTGTCAATGACAAGCGGTCCGGCATAAACATCGTCGAGATAAACTTTTTTCGCATTACTGGCGGTGAAAACACATTTGATACCGAAATTTCCTGAAGGATTGTACGTATTGTCAACACCCTGAGCCTCAAGCTGATAATTTCCATCACAAGCTTTGTCGACAAATATTTTCCACGTACCTTGTGTGTCGCGTGTAACTTTGAAAGAGGCGGAGAACGATGTCGCGATAAACGTGTCCGTGCCACGGCAGACACTAACAGCATTTTCGCCATCAAGACGCTGCAAATCAACGACATCATTACTTCCAGCCTCTCCAAACCTAACAAAATATTTATCACAAAGATACACATCACTAAAATTCTTGCTTGAAGGCGAAAATGCTTCACGTAACCAAAAATGCCATTCAAAATTACCGTCTGTTACGCCATCCGACACATCCTCCTCACAAAACAAACACGCCTCTCCATTTGCATCAGCATCAAGCTGCAACTGGCACTCACCATTGACCGTAAACAATGATTCTGTACCATACCATCTCGGATTGGCAGTAAAATCGCCATCAGAGAAGTCGTCGGTTACTTGAGCGAGACTTGTAAGCGGCATTATTAATAATAGGTATGCCAGAATCTTAAACATTTTTGCATCCATAACTTAAAATGTTAGCGTTTTTTTGTGTACTTTTGCGCAAAAGTATAACAACTTTTTACATCTTGGTTCATTTTTAACATATTTTAACTATATTTGCATAAAAATGCATCAAGTCTTAAAAAAACATAGAGAAATCAAGCATATTTGTTAAAAAATTTTAACAATTCTGGAGGCAACAAAAATGAAAATAGCGGTTATTGGAGCAACAGGACTCGTCGGACAGAAGATGCTTCAGGTTCTGGCGGAAAGAAATCTGCCTATGGACGAGCTTATAGTAGCGGCATCCGAGCGTTCCATTGGTAAAACGACTCTTTTCAAAGGTAAGGAACACACTTTGATTTCCGTTGAGGAAGCAATAGAAAAACGACCTGATATCGCGATTTTCTCAGCTGGTGCCGAAGCTTCGTTGAAATACGCTCCTCTGTTTGCCGAAAAAGGCACTTATGTAGTTGACAACAGCTCAGCTTGGCGCAAAAAAGAAGGTCTTCCGCTTGTCGTACCGGAAATCAACACAAACGACATAACCGTTGATACTCACATCATTGCGAATCCGAACTGCTCAACAATAGGACTTGTGATGGCACTCGCGCCAATGCACAGAAGATACGGAATCAAACGTATTGTGGTCTCGACATACCAATCAGTGAGCGGCAGTGGCATCAAAGGACTGAACCAGCTTCACTGCGAACAACGTGGCGAGAAAGCTGAAAAACCTGCATATCCTCATCAAATTCACGAGAATATAATACCTCACGGCGGAAATTTTTTGGATGACGGCAACACCACAGAAGAGGAAAAACTCATTTTTGAAACGAATAAGATTTTGCATTCAAATATAGCGGTCTCAGCAACAGTAGCCCGCGTTCCTGTTTACGGCGGACATTCCGAATCAGTGAATGTTGAGTTTTCACAACCTTATGATATTCAGGAGATTAGAAATATTTTAGAAAAAACTCCCGGCGTCATAGTAGCAGACAACCCGAGCGAAAATCTGTATCCGACACCTATCATGGCATATGACCGTGACGAGGTTTTTGTCGGAAGGATGAGGCGCGACAACAGCATAGCAAACGGATTCAATTTCTGGGTTGTGACTGACAATATAAGAAAAGGTGCAGCAACGAATGCGGTAGAGATTGCGGAATATTTATATGAAAATATACTATAACATATTAGACTTCAAACCTGTACCGAACGCGGTAGTCACCATCGGGACATTCGACGGCGTGCATCGTGGACATCAGGAGATACTGAGAAACATGGTGAACCGGGCGAGGAACATCGGTGGCGAAAGTGTTGTTGTTACATTTTACCCTCATCCAAGACAGGTTTTGAGTCACGATTCCGCCATACGTTTTATATCTACACAAGAAGAGAAAATCAGTCATCTTGAAGCGTTAGGCATTGATAATCTTATAATTATAAGATTTACAAAGGATTTTGCAGCAATATCTTCTGAAGATTTTATCAAGGATTTCATAGTAAAAAACATCAATCCGGCGGTGCTTATCATCGGCTACGACCATCATTTCGGGAACGGCAGAACCGGTGATTTCAGCATGCTTTACGAACTCGGAAACCAATATCATTTCAAAGTAGAGAAAATTCAAGAACAAGACGTTGACAATGAAGCAGTTAGCTCGACAAAAATCAGGCAGTTTTTGGAAAACGGTGATATCAGACATGCCAATCTGCTTCTCGGATACGAATTTTCATATACAGGCAAAGTGATTCACGGTCAACGAGTTGGACACAAAATGGGTTATCCGACAGCCAATATCGAGGTAGCAGAAGAGTTCCAACTCATTGAGAAACCAGGTGTTTACGCCACTTTCGTCGATTTTGACGGTCATGCCTACCCTGCCATGACATACATCGGGAAGCGTCCGACAATGCACGACAACCGTCCGCAAAGCATTGAAGCTCATATCATTAGCTTCGACAGAGACCTTTATGACAAAGAAATTAAAATAAGATTTGTGGATTTTGTGCGTGATGACAAAAAATTTGATAATTTTGAAGCCTTAAAACAGCAGATTGGTGCTGATGAACAGACAATTATTAACATCTTAAATAAAAAAATATGAAAAAACTATTGACATTATTGGCAATTATCTGCCTTCTCGGCATGACGAAGGCAAGTGCATGCACCAACTTCCTCGTCACCAAGGGAGCATCTGTCGACGGCTCGACAATGATTTCGTATGCCGCTGATTCTCATGTACTTTACGGTGAATTGTATCATTTCCCAGCAGCCGATTATCCGGAAGGCGCGATGCGTGACCTTTACGACTGGGATAGCGGAAAATATCTTGGACAGATTCCGGAAGTGCGCCACACATATAATGTTGTCGGAAACATGAACGAGTGGCAGCTCGCCATCGGAGAGACAACCTACGGCGGTCTTGAAGAACTCTGGCATGGCGAAGGTTTGATGGACTATGGCACATTGATTTACATCTCATTACAGCGTTGCAAGACAGCTCGCGAGGCCATCAAAAATATCGCCGAACTCACAGCAAAATACGGTTATATCAGCGAAGGTGAGTCGTTCTCAATCGCAGACACTGAAGAGGTTTGGATCATGGAACTCATAGGCAAGGGTAAATTCGAGAAAGGCATGGTTTGGGTAGCACGCCGTATCCCTGACGGATATGTATGCGGTCACGCCAACCAGGCACGTATCACCACCTTCCCACTTGCAAAGAAAAACAAGACATCTGTCACATCAAAGGATTTCAAGAAGTTCATGAATGACAAGAACATCGACTGCATCTATTCTGAAGACGTGATTTCATTCGCAAAGAAGAATAATTTCTATGTCGGAAAAGATGAAGACTTCTCATTCTCAGACGTTTACGCTCCTGTAGACTTCAGCGGAGCACGTGGATGCGACATGCGCGTGTGGGCTATGTTCAACAAGGTTACTGACGGCATGGATGCTTACTTTGACTATGCTACAGGCCGCGACATCAAGCGTGCAAAGCCATACGTTAAAGGTCAGCCACAGACGGTGGAGAACTTCCCAAGCAACAGAATGCCTCTCTGGGTTAAACCTAATAACAAGGTGTCGGTTCTCGACATGATGGGATTCATGCGCGACCACTTAGAGGGTACAGAACTCGATATGGCTCTCGATCTCGGCGCCGGTCCATTCCATTGCCCATATCGTTGGCGTCCAATGGGTTTTGAAGTCGACGGCGTGGAATATATGCACGAAAGAACTACTGCCACACAGCAGACCGGATTCTCATTCGTATCACAAAGTAATGCTAACAGCATCCCTGAGATTGGCGGTATCATCTGGTGGGGTGTCGACGATGCGGCAAGCACCGTTTACTGCCCTATGTACACCTGCATGACAGAAATTCCTCTCTGCTATCGCGTAGGTAACGGCTCAATGATGGAGTTCTCAGAGACAGCAGGTTTCTGGATTTTCAGTCAGGTTTCAAACTGGGCTTACACCAAATATGACTACATCCATCCTGAAATCGCAGCAAAACAGGCTGAATACGAGCAAGGTTGGGTGAAATCAGTGAAAAACATCAACAAAGAAGCTGCTGCAATGTACGAAAAGGATCCAGCAGAAGCAGTGAAGTTCCTCACCAAGTATTCAAACACTGAAGCAACTAAACTCTGTGCCGACTGGAAGATGTTCTATCAGTATCTGTTTGTGAAATACATGGACGGCAATGTTAAGACAGCACGCGAAATCCCAGAAGGTTACAAATATTACGCTCCGGAAGTGAAGCAGCCTAAATACAGCGATGAATTCTACAAAGCTATTATTGACCAGACAGGAGACAAACTGAAGGTTTATTAATGGTTTTAAAGACCATATGAAATCAGTCTCGAAATTTTTCCTTTCTAAGGCCTGATTTCATATGGTCTTTAAAGTTGAATTTAAAAATAAGCAAAAATCAGCCTGCACATTTTCTTCGAAAACCCGAAGGCCTGTTTTTTGCTTGTTTTTAAAGTAAATCTTTAATGATTGTTTCAATGCTGACGCCTTCAGCTTGAGCAGTATAGTTACGAACAAGGCGGTGTCGGAAAACTGGCACCGCTACTTTTTTCACGTCCTCAATATCCGGTGAGAACTTGCCGTTCATCAGGGCGTTAGCTTTGGCACCGATTATGAGATACTGCGAAGCACGCGGACCTGCGCCCCAGCTGAGATATTTGTTAGCCCATTCGTGAGCGCGCCCAGTGTTAGGACGTGTCTTGGAAACAAGGCTTACAGCATATTCGTAGACGTTATCAGGAACAGGAACGCGGCGCACAAGTTGCTGGAAATAAAGGATTTCCTCTGCGTTCATCACGGCTTCAACCTTATTGTCGACAGCGGCTGTTGTATTCTTCACGACAGCTATTTCCTCCTCATAAGAAGGATAATCGAGCATGAGATTGAACATGAAACGGTCGAGTTGCGCCTCAGGAAGCGGATATGTTCCTTCCTGTTCGATAGGGTTCTGTGTAGCAAGCACGAAGAAAGGCTCGCTCAGCTTGTAAGTCTTGCCTGAAACAGTGACGTTTTTCTCCTGCATCGCCTCAAGCAAGGCGGCCTGAGTCTTAGGAGGCGTACGGTTTATCTCGTCAGCAAGGATGATGTTGGCAAACACAGGACCTTTCACGAATTTGAATTGCCGTGACTCGTCCAAAATCTCGGTTCCCACGATATCCGACGGCATCAGGTCGGGAGTGAACTGTATACGGTTGAAACTCAGTCCCAACGCTTGTCCTATCGTATTGATTAACAATGTTTTAGCAAGTCCAGGAACACCAACCAAAAGCACATGACCTTGACAAAAAATCGACAAAATAGTATCGTGAATCACCTCGTTTTGTCCGATGATGACCTTCCCTATCTCTTTTTTTAACGCTTCGTATTTATTTACGAGAGCTTTTGCGCCTTCAACGTCTGAATTATACATCTTATTTCTTAATTTTCCACTCAAATTGAAAATCGCAGTCGCAGTAATCGTCGCTGATTTTCACGAAAGCTTTTTTAGATTTCGTTTCTATCCATTTATTGATGGCTTCCTGACGCAGTTTTTGCATTGTCCATTGCTGAATCAGGGCGTAGTCATCCTGCAGGTTAGCCTTATGTGGAGTTGTTTTCTTCTTGATTATCAACAATCTATAAGCATCTTTGTCGTTTTTTGTCTTCATTGGGACAGGGTTGCTCACCTCACCAACTTGAAGTCTGTTTACGACAACTGAAACTTGCTGGTCGAGGTCTTCAGCCGAGAAATAAGTGCTTCCTGTAGCGGAATTCACCAAATATCCTCCGTTCACTTTATCGTCTTCGTCGCTGAATTTCTTGACGGCTTCTTCAAAGGTTATGCTGTCGTTTCTGATGAGATTTGCTATTGAATCCAGCTGATTGTAAGCCACTTCGAGTGCTTCGGTAGACACCTTTACTTGAAGCAGGATATGACGCACGTTGACATAGTCGCCGCGGCGTTCAATCAGTTGCAGGATATGAAAACCGTATTCTGTCTCAATGACTTCAGAAATCTCGCCATCTTTCAAAGCAAACGCCGCGGCTTCAAATTCCGGCACCAATTCGCCTCTTCCTTTGAAACCCACTTCACCACCCTTCTTGGCAGAACCGGGGTCTTCGGAATAAAGCAAAGCCAATGTGGAGAAACGTTCGCCTTTCAAGATACGGCTACGCAAGCCATAGAGCCTGTCTTTGACAGCCAGTTTCTCGTCAAGAGTGATTGGCGGTTTCTTCACAAGCTGAGCTATCTCGTATTGTGCGCTCACCATAGGCACAGAATCGCTTGGGATGCTCTCGAAAAACTCACGCACTTCGCTTGGTGTGGCAGTGACGCCGCCGACAATCTTACGCTGCACTTCTTCAACGAGTTTCTGATCTTTGATTATCTCACGAAGTTCCTCTTTGATCTCCTTCATTGTCTTGTTGTAGTACTTCTCAAGCTTTTCCTGTGATCCGAGCTGATTGACATAATAACGGATTCGGTAATCCATCTCCTGCTCAATCTGCTCGTTAGTAACCTCAATACTGTCGAGTTCAGCCTGATTGAGCATCAGTTTTCTGAAAAGCTGGTCTTCAAGAATCTCGCAACGGATAGTGGAGGCGCTTCCCTTTATTCCACCTTGGAGTCTGTATTGCATATATTGCTCTTCAATGTCAGACTGCATGATGATATTACTTCCCACGACAGCCACAACCTTGTCGACAACCTGCGGCTGTTGCGCGTATATCGTTGAAGTACAGATAGTTATAAAGGCAAATAAAGAAAAAATCCTTTTTAAACTCATAATATTTCTTTTAATAAATTTTAAAAACGCGTTCTTTTACCGCTTTATTATAAAGATTGTTATTCATCTTTTCTATCAGTTCTTTCCTCCTCATATTCAACAGAATATTCCTTACCGACACGCTATCCATCTCGATAGGTGAATTGTCTTTAAGATATTTTTCTATCTCCTCTTCCGAGATGACAGTGTCGAGATTTTGTTCAACCAACATTGATTCATACTTATAGATAATCAACGAGTTACGGTAATCTTCCATCTGTCTTGAGAAATCAAGTTCCGATTTGTCGATAGTGTTTTCCGCCTGATGAATAAGCAGTTGGCGACGAATCCATTTATCGATGAAAGCTTTTGTTCTGACGAGGCTGTCGTTAAAGCTAATTTCTTCATACAGAACATCTTGCAAGTCGGATTGATATAAAATCTTATCGTAAACGGTAGCAACGATTTTGTCGCCATTACCGTTTCTTGAATTCTGACAAGATGCCAAAGTCAGAATCATCATCAATCCTATTACAACTTTTTTCATCAATAGTTGTTTCTCACTTTTTCCAAAAGTTTTTCATCTACCGTCTTCGGATATTTCAACTTCAGGGCGTTGAGCCAATCTTCCTCGAGTTTGGTTTGGTAAGCTGAGGTTATTATGCCTCTTGCTTCCTTGTAAGTCTTAGGTTCAGGCTCACGCACCTCGACAATTTTTATGATTTTCGTTGTTTTGTCGACTGTTGAAGGCACCACGCGCACTGTTCCTGCTACCCATTCTGTCTCGTCGATATCGACATTATCGCCCGCTTGGAAATACGGATATTTCACTGTCACACCTTTGAGTGCTTCGCTTTTCACGGTAGCTCTGATGCTATCGAAGCTGATATCTTGACGGATGAGTTCTTCGGCTCTTTCGAGGCTTTCGTTACCGTTCACTGTCATGATGATGGTTCTGACGCGTTTGCCCCACATATAGTCGGTTTTATGCTCTTCGTAGAAAGATTTTATTCCGGCAGTGTCCATTTCAGCTTTTTTCCACACCTGCTTGTCCATCAGATCGAAGAGAAGGATACCGTCGTGATATTCTTGAACGAGCAGTCTGAAGTCAGGATATTTTTCTTCAAGATGAGCGTCTTCGTAAGCGAAAGCCGAGTCTTTCAAGAATTCGTCATAAAGTTGATAAGCGTATGAAGCCGCCGACATAAACGGCTGTGCCTTCTGATGCGCATTGATATATTCTACGAAATCAGCGATTTTGTATTCTTGTTTGTTGAATTTGAAGAGGACTTTATTCAAATCAACGCCTTCTGCAACGACATATTTTCCTTCTTTCAAAGTGCTGTCAACAGTAGCGATGAAAGCGTCTTTAACTTTGATATATTCCTTGAATTTGTTTTCTTTTTTCAAGCGTCTCAACACCACTTCCTCGCTGACTTTGGCGCGGATATCCTTTTCCACTAATTTTGTTATATTCTCTTTCTCCTCTTCAAAGCTCTTGATTCCGGAGGCATTGATAAGTTTGATGATATGATAACCGTAGTTGGTCTTTACCGGCTCCGAAATCTCACCTGGATTCATGTTTTTAATCGCTGTGATGAATTCAGGGACAACCTGGCTTACCTTGAAAGGAGAGAGCATGCCGCCATGTGGTGCACTACCTTTGTCATCGGAATATTTTTTCACCATCATATCCCAATTGTTGCCGTCTTTCTCGATTTCTTTGTAGATATTTTGCGCCTTGGCATGCATCAAAGAATCGGTTTTTTCCGGGTCGTTTTCATCCACGATAAGGAAAATATGTGCAACTTTCAATATGCCGCAAGCCGGAGTTTTGGAGTTCAGTCTTATGATATGATAGCCATAATCTGAGCGCACCGGCATTGTAAGTTCGCCTTCTTTTGCATTATAAACACCCGATTCGAAAGGATAAACCATGTAGAAAGCCGTGAAATATCCAAGATTTCCGCGGTTTCCCTTATAAAAACGTTTATTTACGGTGGTGTCGCGTGCTGAAGGGTCATTTGATGCCTCATAAGCCACATCGCCGAAGTCTTCGCCGTTCAAGATACGTTTGCGAAGCTCCAAAGCCTTGTTGTAAGCCTTGAGTGTGTCGGCAGGAACATCGTGAGGGTCGCACTTCACGAGGATATGCGAAGCGTTGACGTCCCATTTCATTCTCTCATAAGCCTCTTCAACGAGCTTTTCGGTAGCTGCGTCATTTGAAAGATAAGGCTTTGCGAGTTGTTTGCGATAACCGTTATATTCTTTAATGAATTTTGGCAGTGTATCCATCTTAAGATTCTCAGCCTCAATGACTTTCAGCTTAAAATTGATATACATGTCGAGGTATTCGTCGACACTTTTCTTGTCGATAACTTCGCTTTTCACGTTGTTTTTCTCATACACCTCCATAAACTCGCCTGCGGAGATGTTTCTATCGCCTAAAGTTATCAAAGTCTTTGATTTCCAACCCTGAGCAAAGAGGAGGGTTGGCATTATCACGGCTAAAAAGATGATTATTTTTTTCATTTTTTATAACTTTTATTATGCTTTTCTACTGTAGTTAGGTGATTCTTGCGTGATTGTGATGTCATGCGGATGGCTCTCGTTCATACCCGATGCGGTGATCTTGATGAAGCGAGCGTTATGCAGCTCCTCAATGGTGTGTGAGCCGGTGTAGCCCATACCGGCGCGGAGTCCGCCGACCATCTGATAGACCACTTCAGAGAGGCTTCCTTTGTAAGGGACGCGGCCGACGATGCCTTCCGGAACGAGTTTCTTGATGTCGTCTTCCATATCCTGGAAGTAACGGTCTTTCGAGCCATGCTGCATAGCCTCGAGTGAGCCCATTCCGCGGTAAGTCTTGTATTTACGGCCTTCAAAGATGATGGTGTCGCCAGGAGACTCGTTCACGCCTGCGAACAATGAGCCTGCCATGATGGTTGAAGCGCCTGCCGCGATAGCTTTCACGATGTCGCCAGTGTAACGGATGCCGCCGTCAGCGATGACAGGGATTCCGCTGCCTTTGAGAGCCTCGGAGACGTTGTAAACAGCTGTGAGCTGTGGCACGCCGATACCTGCGATAATACGTGTGGTGCAGATTGAGCCAGGTCCGATACCGACTTTGATAGCGTCGACATCGAGTTTTGCGAGGTCGCGTGCTGCCTCTGCTGTCGCGATATTACCGATGACGAGGTCGATGTTCGGGAACGCTTTACGGAGCTCTTTCGTGACGTTAAACACATTCTTTGAGTGACCGTGCGCTGTGTCGACGACGATGGCGTCAACGCCGGCATTCACAAGGGCCTGAGCGCGCTCGAGGGTGTTGTATGTGATACCCACAGCAGCTGCTACTCTCAAGCGGCCGTGCTCGTCTTTAGAAGCATTCGGGCGAGCTTTGATTTTGATGATATCTTTGTATGTGATAAGTCCGATGAGATGATTGTGCTTGTCGACGACAGGCAGTTTCTCGATTTTATGCTCCTGAAGGATGTCCTCAGCTGTGGCGAAATCGGTGAACTCTGTTGTTGTGATGAGGTTTTCTTTTGTCATCACTTCCGAAATCGGACGGTCGGTCTTGCGCTCGAAGCGGAGGTCACGGTTTGTGACGATACCCACGAGGACGTTGTCGTCGTTGACTACCGGGATGCCGCCGATATGATATTCGTTCATGATTTTGAGGGCGTCGCGGACGAGGGCGCCTTCTTTGATTGTCACCGGGTTGATAATCATGCCGTTTTCAGCGCGTTTCACCTTTGTGACTTCGGCAGCCTGCTGCTCTATTGTCATGTTTTTGTGGAGCACGCCGATGCCGCCTTCCTGAGCGATAGCGATAGCCATCGGGGCTTCGGTTACGGTATCCATACCGGCAGTTACGATTGGGATATTCAGCCTGATGCGGCGTGAGAAGTTCGTTCTCAAATCGGCGTCGCGTGGGATGATGTCGCTATAAGCCGGGATTAAAAGCACGTCGTCGTAAGTCAAGCCTTCTTCGACAAATTTTTCATTTTTTGACATAATATGAAGTTTTTAATTTTTATTCGTTTAATTAATCTGCAAAAATACGAAAAATTTCTTTTATATAAGGCGTTTTTGAAAATTATTTACTACTTTTGCACTTATGAAAACTCCTGAATATCTTAAAAAAGGCTCGAAGATAGCTCTCGTGGCGCCAGCAAGGAAGATTGGACGCGATGAGATTGCCGCTGCCGTAAAATGGATTGAAGAAAAAGACTTCGAAGCAATTTATGATTACCGCTTATTCGCTGAGTATCACCAACTTGCAGGCAATGACGACTTTCGTGCAAGCGTATTGCAAGAATATCTCGACAGAGACGATATAGATGCGATTTTATGCGTTAGAGGCGGCTACGGAACAATCCGAATTGTCGATAAACTTGACTTTACAAAGTTTGTAAAACACCCGAAATGGATTGTCGGATACAGCGACGTGACAGTGCTGCATGCAAAGATGCAACAGCTTGGTTATCAAAGCATCCACGGGACAATGGCAATAAATTTCGAGAAGAATACGAAGGAGGCGCTGGAAACATTGTATGAGGCGTTGGTTGGAAAACACCAAACAGATGGCGGGTTCCTCGCTACGCTCGGAATGACAGGGCAAGTGGTTGGCGGAAACCTCTCCGTTTTGTATTCAATGCTGGGATCGGATTTATTCCCGGAAACGGACGGTAAGATATTGTTTATCGAAGATTTGGATGAATATCTCTACCACATCGACCGCATGATGATGGGACTGAAACGCGCCGGGAAATTAGCGAATCTGAAAGCATTGTTGGTCGGAGCGTTCACCGACATGCACGACAACACCATACCGTTCGGCATGACCGCCAAGGAAATCATTTTCGAAAAAGTGAAAGAGTATGGATATCCTGTGATTTGGGATTATCCGGCAGGACACATTGATGATAACAGGACAATAATATTTGGATAATTTTTAGCCATTAGCTGTTAGCTATTAGCCATTAGTTGGGGTGTCCACTTCTAATGGCTAATGGCTATTACCTAATGGCTTTTTAAAATAATTCTTTAAAAAGTTGTCCGATTGTTGCTATCGGTATCACTTTTATCTTGTATTTGCTGGTGTCGAGACCTTTGACGCTGTATTTCGACACAAAAATCTTATCGAAACCGAGTTTGTCGGCCTCAGCAATGCGAGCCTCTACCCTGTTGACGGCACGCACCTCACCTGAAAGTCCGACTTCAGCGGCGAAAGCGCATCTGCCGTCTATTGCAACGTCTTCACTCGACGAAAGCACAGCCGCCATCACTGCCAAATCCATAGCCGGGTCATCGACACGGAGACCGCCGGCAATGTTCAGAAACACGTCTTTGGCACCGAGACGGAAACCCGCTCGTTTCTCGAGAACAGCCAAAAGCATGTTCAACCTTCTGATATCGAAACCGGTGCTGGAGCGTTGTGGCGTGCCATAAGCTGCTGAGCTCACCAATGCCTGCGTCTCCACAAGCATAGGACGCAAGCCTTCGACCATAGCCGCGATGGCGATGCCGCTCACCGATGTCTCACGTTGCGAAAGCAAGATTTCACTTGGGTTTTTGACCTCTCGCAAACCTTCAGCATTCATCTCGAAGATACCGAGTTCCGACGACGAGCCGAAACGGTTTTTCACTGTTCTCAAAATACGGAAACCATAATGTCTGTCGCCTTCAAACTGAATGACAGTGTCGACGATATGCTCCAAAATCTTCGGTCCGGCGATGGTTCCGTCCTTGGTAATATGGCCGATGAGAAACACCGGCACATGGAACGTTTTCGCTATCTTGTTCATCTCCGCCGCCGTCTCACGAATCTGACTGATGCTGCCTGCCGTTGCCTCCACCGAAGGCGATTCCAATGTCTGCACAGAGTCGATAATCATGATGTCAGGCATTACATCTTTGAAATGTTTCAAGATATTTTGAGTGTCAGTCTCGTTGAGTATCAGACAGTTATCATTTTTAATTCCGATTCTGTCGGCACGCATCTTTATCTGTTGCTGACTCTCCTCTCCCGACACATAAAGCACTTTTTTGTCTTTAATATGCAATGCCATCTGAAGTAGCAATGTCGACTTTCCTATGCCCGGCTCGCCACCGAGAAGCACCAGAGAACCGGGAACAAGACCGCCACCGAGCACACGGTTCAACTCTTCGTAACATAAATCGAGACGTTCTTCTTGTGCGCTTGTGACATCACGAATTGGAGTCGGTTTACTTTTAAAGTTTTGAAAATCAACATCTTTTGAAACGGATTTACTGTCTTTACCTGTCACCACCGTTTCTTCTACGTAACTGTTCCATGCTCCGCATCCAGGGCAATGTCCGATCCATTTCGGAGACTCATTGCCGCATTCCTTGCAGAAAAATACCGTTTTAGTTTTTGACATATTTTTAATTTTCTGCAAAGATAATAATAATTTCACGCAGAAATCGCAGAAATTGGAGAAATTTGTTATTCCTACATTTTATCCAGAAGTTTTTACAAATCATCACAGATTTTTTTGTAATTTTGCAGTCAGAATAATGAATAATTTATTGAATATGAACAAGATAGTGTTGATAACTGGCGCAACGAGCGGTATCGGACTCGGATGCGCACGCAAATTCGCCGCTAATGGCGACAAACTTATTCTTACAGGCCGCAACGAGCAGCGTCTCGAAGAGATTCGCAAGGAGCTGACAGCCAAGGGCACAAAGGTTTTAACATTGGCTTTCGATGTGCGCGACCGCGAAAAAGCCACAGAATGCATCAATAACCTGCCGAATGAATGGAAAGACATTGATGTTTTGGTGAATAACGCTGGTCTGGCTCTTGGACTTGAGCCTGAATATCAAGGCGATTTTGATGATTGGGAGACGATGATTGACACCAACATCAAAGGATTGCTGACGATGACAAGACTTGTCGTCCCGGGCATGATGGAGCGCAACCGCGGTCATATCATCAACGTGGGTTCGGTGGCAGGCGATGCGGCTTATGCAAACGGCAACGTTTATTGCGCCACAAAATCGGCAGTGAAGACGCTCAGCGACGGTCTGCGCCTCGACGTGGCCGACAGCAACATTCGCGTGACGAACCTCAAGCCAGGACTGGTGGAGACAAACTTCAGCAATGTGCGTTTCCATGGTGACACAGAACGTGCAGCCAAGGTGTACAAAGGCATCGACCCACTCACAGGCGACGACATCGCCGACGTGGCAGTTTACGCCGCCAACGCTCCGGAACATGTGCAGATTGCAGAGGTGCTTATCCTCGCCACATACCAAGGCAGCGGAAGCGTTATCGTGAGGAAATAATTTTGTGATACTGACAGACCTGTAGTTTTCCTTCGCCATCGCGGAGATGGAAGCCGTTGCCGAGGCAGTAACGCCACATCTTGCAGTCGGCACACTGGTCTGTCTTCATCCATTTGCGGTCGCGATATTTTTCAAATCTGTTTTGCCAGACGTCCCAGAAACTGTCATTGTAGATGTTTCCCTGGTGATAGTCGGAGCGAATGCTGAGACAGCCTGAAATTGAACCGTCAGCAAGGATTGAGGCGATGTTGATACCTGCGCTGCATGAATAGTAATGGTTTCTCACCTCGCCTTCGTAATCACCGAGGAAGCCGTCGCAACCGTAGTCGGCACGGATTTTACCTTCGAGACGTGTCTGTTTGATAAACTCAAGCATCTCGACAAACTGTTCGTTTGAAAGTTGCAAATCGGGTTCGTTGGCAGCGCGACCGAAAGGAAACACAGTGAACAAACGCCAACGTTTTATTCCCAAAGAAATCAGGAAATCACGGAATTTCGACAAGTATTTTATGGTTCTTCGGTTCACGCAAGTGATGACGTCCCAAGTCAAATCCGGATATTGTTTCATAGCCTCGACAGCAATGAGGACGTTCTTGTAACTTGACTCGTTGCCACGCATCCAGTTGTGGTCTTCTTCAAATCCGTCGAAGCTCACGGCTATTGTTTTAAGTCCGTTTTCAACAAACTCGTTGAGTTTTTCAGGGGTGAGAAGCATTCCGTTAGTCACCATGCCCCACACGAAACCACGTTTTGATATCTCGAGACCGCATTGAGCCAGGTCACGACGCATCATTGGCTCGCCGCCAGTGGTTATCACGACTACTTTTGACGGGTCTTGATGCTGTTTTATCTCGTTTAAAACCTTGAGAAAATCGGCGAGAGGCATGTCGTTTTGCTCAGAAAGCATGCGGCAATCGCTGCCACAATGACGGCAGTTGAGGTTGCATCGCAAAGTACATTCCCAGAAAAGTTGGTGCAGCTCGTGTTCCTCCGTGCGTTGTTTCAACACAGCGCGATTGAGCTCGAGCATTAACCGTTTATTTAGGTTCATTTTCGCCTAAACGCTTATTGATGGAATCGAGTTGATGACGAAGACGTTCATTTTCGGCACCAAAAGCCTGAATTATCTCAGGTGTGCCGTAAACGCAAGCACCTTCGCGTCTGTTGAGGATTTCCTGAATGGAGTCACGTTCTTTCACGAGTTTAGCTCTCTCAGCCTTCGTCAAGCCTTTGCTCGAGACGCAAGCAACCAGAAAAGCCACCGCCGACAACACAGCTATCCAAATTGTTCTACCGAATTTTTTCATTTTTAAACGTTTAACGTTGCAAAGATACAATTTTTATTGAAAATGATATTTGTTTTTTGAAAAAATGAGATTTCTCCATTACGCTTCGCTTCAGTCGAAATGACGGAAACCAATTTAGTCAATAACAACGTTTTCGGGCTTCACGCCAAGTGCAATTACCACTTTTTTAAGTGTTTCGGCATCGTCGAAAAGCATGATGTTGTAGTTTTCGTCTTCCATCGCGACAAAGAAGTTATCGGCCACCGGACCAGGGAATATATTTGTTCCGATAGTGTTCATCTCGTTTTCGTTGTACATTATCATCTGCTTACGCAAAGATGAGTTATCTGTCCAGATTGTGAGACGTCCTTTCAGACCGAGTTTCTCGCCAATTTTGTAAAGACTTTCCAGGCGTATCGGGTCGTAGATATCTTCTTCAACCAATGCGAACATCTTGTGGTTCGAGTCGACGATATGCGCTGTATTATCGGGTTGAATTCTTGCAACGAAGCCGTTTCCCGAACGCAGCAGGTCAGTGTCAATCTTGGTGTATTCGCGTTTCTTTTTGCTTAAGGCAAGCTCATCTGGGATTATTTCCACCAGTTTCCCGCCAAGGGTTTCCACAATATTTTTAATGTCGTCGGTGCCGAGGAAAAGCATAGGATCCCAAATGTTATCCGACAAGGTCAGTACGATGTCGCCAGCTATGACACCTTTGTAGAATTTTTTTGCGACAACGTTCATTGGCATTTTCTTGCGTGGTGCCTCGATGTCGATCCAAGCGGTGACATGCTCGTCGATGCCAAGTTTCTTGCCTATTTTGTCGAGCATCTCAACTCTAACCGGTGCCAATCGTTTTGCTCCTACATAGCCTGCCACTTTATCCCAGTCATCTTTGATGAAACGATAGGCCACAGCGTTGCCGTCGTGTTTGATGATAGCGAGGAAATGCATGTCTGGTGCGCCTTTGCCTCGGTGTTGCGCGTTTATTTGGCACCATTCGAGGAAACGGTCAGGAAGGTTTTCCGGATGGTTGCCGTCTTTCACCATGGTCGCCAAACCATTGAATGCCTCAGCATCCTCGAGCATGGTACCGCGATAGTACCAGTTCCAGGCCTTTTCAGGGTCGCGTTCTACGCCATATTCACCGAGATAGTATATGTTTGCGATTTTTGCGGCTGCAGCACCGAAACCGAGTTCGTAATCGTGTTCGAGCGCCTCCATAATTTTCAGGGTTATATTTTTGCGGTCCACTTCGTTTTGTTCTTCATATTTATCGCCGAGAAGCATGGCACGCACCGTGAAACAGCCGGGAATATCATCGTCACACTCCATATCGATAACCGTTTCATACATTTCCTTTGCCATCTGGTTAAGGCCTTCGAGTTTCACCATATGTTTTTTGTAAGCAACCTCTTTCATGCCTGCATCAGCAGCTTGTTCGTAATATTCCGCAGCCTTGGCTTTGTTGCCAAGTTTGTCATAGGCGTCGCCAAGAACCTCATATAGATATGGATAGTCGTCTCCCGTCTCTTCATCGTTAAGTATTTCATTTTCAAGGAAATTGACAACATACTTAGGATTTGACTTTTTGTCGTTGCGGCCGTAAATAATGTCTTCAAGTCTCATTTTCATCGCCATCGGGCTGCCTTCGTTGAGAGCTTTATCGAGAAGACTGTCGTAATATTCAATCTCTGTGTGGTCGGAATATCCAAAGATGACCATCTGAGCCAAAGCGGCGTTTGCGTTGACTACACCTTTCGCTGCGGCGGCATTAAAACATTCCTCCGCCTTGTCCATAAAGTCATCGTCGGGCTTCACAACAAGATAGTAGCGGCCTAAGACATACAGAGCCTCACCGTTGCCATTGTCGGCCATCCGTTTGATATCTTCAAGCTGCTCTTCGGTAAGACGGAACAGTCGGGGGTCAACGTCAGCATCTTTTACAATATCCTCATCCAACTCCTCCTCATAATCATCATGTTCATCATCATCTTTTTCTTCGGCAAAATATTCGTCGTAAACGATATCAATCAGTTGGTTGACAGCATCATCGCCTTCATAGCCAAACTTTTCGGCAAGGCCAGAGATATAGGCACGCTCGTTGTCGTCAATTTCACCGTCAACCATCATCACCAGCACTAAATTTTTCAGAAATTCGAACTTGTCATCGTCATTTTCAGGAACGATAGTCTCAAATTGGCTTTCATCGGTTTTTTTCCAAATATTGATACAAAAGTTAAAATCATCTTCAGTCAAACCGAAATTTTGAGCGATTTTGATAATTACATTTCTTTCCTCGTCAGAGATATTTCCGTCAATTCCGGCGACGCAAAGCAGATTCACGATATGCGCTAAAAGTGTGTTTTTTGATGTAGCCATATAGTCATGTTATTTTATGAGGCAATATTAAGAAATTTTTCGTTACTTTGGATTTGAAAAATACATATCTTTGTAAAAATTTAATATTTTGAGAGGTCAAAACGTCATAAAGCATTGTATTGCGTTCATTATCATTGTGTTAGCAGTGCTGTATGTGGAGCGCGGTTACATGAATGAATATCCGCAATATATTCATGCCTGGGCTGAACAAGACCATTATGCTCTCGCTATCGGATTCATTAACAACGGCTTCGACTTTTTCCATCCTGAGACGATGATTTACAACAAGCAGTTTCCTGGCTGGTGGCTTGAGAGCAGCGAAACCACCGTCACTTCCGTGGACTTTCCGATACACGAATACATTGTGGCAGTGATGATGAGACTTTTCGGCACCACTTCGTCATTGGTTTTCCGTCTTTGGACTATGCTCGTGGCCTTGGTCGGATTGTTTTTCATCTTTAAAATCGCGTTTTTAATCACAAAAGATTGGTTAAAATCCATTTTTACAACGTTTATTGCAATTTCGGCACCTGTTTTTGCATATTATACAAATGGATTTTTGCCGGGAATTCCTGCCATGACTTTTGGTGTGATAGGATTATATTTTTATTTGAAATATTTCAACAGTTTCGATATTAAATGTTTCAATATCAGTGTTGTTTTTCTCACTTTAGCGACACTCACCAGGACAACCCTTGCAATAGAATTGATAGCGGTTTTATGTTTTGAGATGTTACGGATTTTCCGCAAAGAGAGCCATTTTATCGAGAAAATCCCTGCTGTTACGGTGGCTTTTGTGGTTTATGTCGCCTATTCCTTATGGAAAAACCACATTTTCAACCTTCACGGCTCGGTTTTCCTGAATTATCTCATGCCGGCAGAAAGTCTTGATGAAGCCAAAGAACTTATAATCGATGCGTATGACAAATGGCATCTGCATTTTTTTCAAAAAATCCACTACTATTTGATTTTCATTTCAGCTGTGTTTGTAATTGTGTTGACTTTTTATTCAAAAGACAAAAAACATGAAAAATCATTGTCGTTGTGGTTCCTACCGTTGATTTATGTCTTCGGTTGCATCTTGTTCTGCATCGCTATGATGAAACAGATTCGTGACCACGACTATTACTTCATTGACACGCTATTTCTACCGATTTTATTTACTATTATATTGATATTCAATAAGATACCGGTATTTAAAAATAAGATTGTAATTGTTGTCGAATACCTCGCGATAGCTGTGATTTGTTTCTTTATGATAAAAAATGTCGGAGAGATGCAAAAAAAGCGCCGATTTTACAATGGAGCGGTAATATCTTATGTAAATTTCAAGGATTCTGATGTTTTCCTCGATTCGCTTGGCATACCACGTGACGCAAAAATCCTCTGTATGTTTGGATATGCGCAAAACGGACCGTTCATCCAGATGCAACGAAAAGGTTTCATCGTTATGGAAGACAAAGACGAGCTCGTAAACAACTCATTATCATGGGATTACGAATATATAGTTGTCGAAAACAAGAAATTTTCCAAAAAATTCGAGAAACGAAAAGAAATATTCTCCCATTTCGAAAAAATCGGGGACAATGGGAGAATATCAGTTTTTAAGTATTAAAAATTACACCTTTGCAATAATAACCATGATGTTGTTGACGAACATGTTGACAGCTATCGCGAGCAAAATCACACCGAAGAACTTTCTCAGGATAAAAATCAGATTTTGTCCTAAAAGTTTCTGAATCTTGTCGAGATGGCGAATCACCACGTAGTCGAGGATGATATTTAACAACAAACCTATCAAAATATTGACTATGGCGTAGTCGGCGCGCAACGAAAGCAAGCCTGTCAAGGCACCAGGACCCGCGATAAGCGGAAACGCCACTGGAACAATGCTCGCACCACCGCTGTTGTTCTCGTTTTTTATGATTTCACGACCGAGAATCATCTCGACGGCAAGCACAAACAGCACAAATGAGCCAGCTACGGCAAACGACTCCTTGTCGATGCCGAAAAGTCTCAAAAGTCCGTCGCCGGCAAAGAAAAACGCCAAAAACAATGCCAAAGCCACAAGACATGCCTGACCAGCCTTGATGACTTTGTTCTGTTCCCTCATGCTCACAAAAATAGGTATCGACCCCAAAATGTCAATGATGGCCGCCATCACGAAGAAGGCACCGAAAATTTCTACAAAATTTATCATTTTATTCAGTTTTGAGTTTGGAGTTTGGAGTGTGGAGTTAACTTCAAACTTCACACTCCAAACTCCAAACTGATTACATGTTTCTACAAATATAGTGATAGTGCGGTCCGAAGCGTTTGAACGCCGCCTCGTCGAGCTCTTCCTGATATTTCGGGTGAGCCACGGAGATGATGAGACGTGCGCGTTCCTGCAGCGAGCGACCATAAAGGTTCACCGCACCGTATTCCGTTATAAACCAATGGATGTGATTACGCGTAGTGACAGCGCCAGAGCCCAAATCAAGGGCCGGCACAATCTTGTTGATGCCTTTTCTCGTGGTCGAAGGCATAGCTATGATAGCTTTGCCGCCTTTGGCACGCGACGAGCCATAGACATAGTCTATTTGACCTCCCACGCCGGAATAAATGCGCTCACCAAGCGAGTCGGCGCACACCTGACCAGAAAGGTCAATCTGAATTGCCGAATTGATGGAGGTCATCTTAGGCTGTTGTGCGATGATGAACGGGTCGTTGGTGTATTCCACGTCTTTCAGCAGCACCTCGTGGTTGCCATCAATGAAATCATAGATTTTCTTAGAACCCATCACGAAGGTTGATACTATCTTACCTTTGTCGAGCTTTTTATTGTCACCTGTGATGACACCTTTTTTCACCAATGGAAGTATGCCATCGGAGAACATCTCGGTATGTATGCCGATGTTTTTATGGTTATGGAGGCACGATAAGATTGCATTCGGAATTGAACCTATGCCCATCTGGAGGCAAGCACCGTCTTCGATGAGCTCGGCGCAATAACGGCCGATGGTCTTTTCCACCTCGTTCGGCTCGGGCATATCGACAGTGAGCAAAGGGGTGTCGTCTTCAACGAAAACGTTGATTCTGCTGATATGGACGAGAGCATCGCCGAAAGTGCGCGGCACGTGTTTGTTGACCACCGCGATGACGAACTCCGCGCTTTCCATCGCGGCCAACGTTGCATCGACAGATGAACCCAACGAAACGTAACCGAACCTATCAGGCGGACACACCTGAATCATCGCGACATTGCATTTTATGTATTGCTCGCGGTAAAGTTTCGATGTCTCACCGAGAAACACCGGGATATAATCAGCCAAGCCTTTCTGCACGCTCTCGCGGACGTTGGCGCCGACGAAAAACGCATTGTGTTGGAAGATACCTTCAAACTCCGGATTCACGTAAGGAGCGGCACCTTCGGTGTGGAGGTGATGTATGTAAACGTTCTTCAACTCCCCTGCCCTGCCGCGGTCGCAGAGAGCTTTCACCAAACACTGCGGCACACTCGACACCGAGCTGATGTGCACATGGTCGCCAGATTTTATGACTTTAACGGCATCAGCCGCCGAAACTGCTTGATATTGCTTTCTCATGACGACTATTTTATTACGATTCTTTTAACAAATTTCTGATTTTCAGCAATAACTGCAATAAAATAAACGCCTTCCGGCAATGTGCTTACATTGATTTCGGTGTCTGTTGTAGATAGCATCATTTGTCCTGTAACATTATATATTTCAACACGTTGTACAGACGCGATTAATTGTGTCTCCACACGAATAAAATCATGAGCAGGATTTGGATACACTGAAATCATTTCAATTTCATTTTCATCAACGCCATCCGGCACAAAATTAATAATGATATTGACATCAAACTCGACATATTGATCATCTGATGTGGCACGAATGACGAGTGTTGCTGTGCTTTCTTCTCTCGAAAGACGAGTCAATGTCAAAACTTTATTGTTGATTACTGCCTGAAGCTCGTTTTCATTTGAATTTGAAACGATGCTGTAAACTATATTCTCATCCGTGTCATCGTCATCGGTAACCACACCATCAAGATTTATAGTAATTGTTTCAGGATATTCGTTGAATACGACATCTTCGACAGGATTTACCACGTAAGGCGGAAGGTCTTGTGGAGGTGTTGGTGGAAGCGGAGCCTCGCCGTTGAAGTTTTCAAGGCAGAAGTAAGCCGGTGTAATCATGCCGCCGCTGTTGTTTTTCGATGACGAGAGGCTAAATGAAATGGTATGAACAGCGCCAAGCGAAGTCAAATCAAACCATTCCCAAGTGTTTATAATGTAATCCTCATCATTGTTGGCAAAACGATAATCAGCCAAGTAAAACTCAGCAGTTCCTATGGTCTGACCGTTAGCGTTTTTACCTGTTGCTGTGAGCTTAAACCAGTCTGGGTCGTTACCTGTAGTGCCACCGAATGGCGTAGCTGTGGCATCGCCGTCATGCATGTTCTGGTAAGCCCAGAGGTTGTTGGTGACATAGCAACCAGTAACTGTATGTGCCTGACCATCAGAAGCGTATACATCAGTCTGAACACCCATGCAATATGCCACACCGTATTGTGTCGTGCCGTCATAACCAGCACCAGTAGCAGCCGTGTATTGCGCACTCAATCCTGACTGATTCAAATCGGTGTGGTTAGAGGCTGTGAAACCACCCCAGAACATATATTCAGGCATGTAATAGTTGGTGAAAATCCAACCGCCGCTGAACATTTCATTGTCGCCCGATTCGCCTTGCCAGTAGCCGTTTGCACCTAAAGCGACGTCATCGAAAGTGGCTGTTCCGACAGTGATTACGACTTCAACGCCAGAAACGCTCACGTTCATATCCACATGTTTGCCGTTGCTGATGGCACGAATCACCAAAGTCTGGTTTGTGAACGCATTAGCAGTGTTTCTCGTCACTGAAAGCATGTCTTCATCATTGATTGTAGCTGTGATTTCCGACGGGCAACTTTGCACTGTGATTTCTATGAAATCGTTGTTGTTATCCGGGTCGTCGAAGGTGTTGCTAAGGTCGAATGTCAATGTCTGCGGATAACTTGTGAAGTTTATCGGAGCCAACTGGTTTGCCACGACAGGCGGCAAGTCTTCAGCGATACATTCAACCGAGAATGAAGTCTGCACCGATTGTCCTGCACTTTCTGCGTTGAGCGTAATGGTTGCTGTTCCACCGGTGCTTGCAAGACGTGTAACAGTCAAAATGCGATTGTTCAACGTTGCCGAAACAAGCGAAGGATTACTGTTCGATGCCACCGTAATCACAATGTTCTCGTTCGGGTCATCAGGGTCGTTGAAAGTATTATTCAAGTTGACAGTCTGGCTTGCCGGATATGTCTCGAAAGTGATGTTACTTACCGGATTAGCTACTACTGGAGGCAGGTTGGTGCCGCTTGCCAACTCGTCTGCTCCTGCGCATGGTGCTGTTGTTGAACGGTTTTGGTCATCAATATCGGTTGTGACGTATGAAAGCGGATTTGCTACTGTCAAACCCGTGGCATCAGTAATATGTAAGTCGTTGGTTCCCACAAAGTTAGGTGTGCAAACAGCTGAATGTGAATCAAAACCTGTGGCTGTAGTCCAGTCGCTTAACGTGGCGCAATCTGTTGTTGTGAACCTTCCGATGTTAGCTCCTGTATATTGTATGCGATTGTAGTCGCAAACGCGGCTATCGACACTGTTGTTGAAGCGGAAAACGTAGCCGTTGGTTGTATTTACAAGCAAATTGTTGTAAAAGTTGAAGTTTGTACCGTTTTTCTGTACGAAAATGTTGATATTTTCGCCTGTTCCGGTGCATTTTAGGGTGTTATGCGCAAAATCAATGTAAGCGCATTCATTGTAGTCGATGGCGAATGCATAACTACTTGAATTAGCCTGAAGATTTACAATGTTGTTTCTGATAATGACGTGATTTTCAGCTGTTCCGACCAACGGACGGATTCTGAAAACGGTAGAATAACTTGTCGTACGAGTAATATTCATCACGTTTTTCTCAATGATGGCGCCGTTATAGCACTGGAATATATCAATGGCATTGTAATCTGTCTTGAAATCGTTGGCGTTGACGACGGTATTTCCACGAAGTACAACATTGTTGTAGAAAGTGATGTAAATCGACTTAAACTGTTGATTTTCAAAGTTACAGTTTTCAACAAGCACATTTTCATTGAACAATGTCATGTTTTTTCCTTGCAGATAAAGGGCTATACATCCGTTGATGAACTGGCAGCCTACGAATTGTGTGTCGTGGTTGACAATGCCGTCGCCGTTGTTCATGTGAACGAGGTTTTTGTCGTTGTCGGATGAATTTGTAGGCACCTCAATGCCCACAAAACGCACGTTTTCGAATCTGTCGTAGTCGCACTGGCCGTCAAATACCAGCAAGCGTGCCTTTGCCGTTGATGATGTTGTAACCATCATATTCTCGAAAGTGACATAATCAGCACCACTTAGTTTGAGAGTGCTGTTGTCGGTGTAGCCGGCGTTGCTTGTAATCACAACCTGCTGATTGTCGGCGCCCATGCCTCTGAAGATGACACGGTTGGTTGCCGAAGCCCCATTGATTTGGTTGACTGTAACATACTCCTCGTATGTTCCTGGGGCCACCTCAAATATCACCTGACCTGAGACACCGGCCGACAATGCCGAGGCCGCCGCGCTCAACGAGGTGTAGTCAGGGTTTTGAGAAGAGTTACTGTTGATGGTGTAAGTGCCTGATAGTTGGGCATTTACGATTGTCGCAAAGCAAAGCGACAGTGCTAAAAGGAAACACTTTTTCATGATAATTTAATTTTAATCCCGAAATAAATTTAACTATGTCGCTTGGCAAGGTCTTCTGACTCGCCCGAGTCTGCCGCCTTCCCATCTTTCGACAGTGGCTTGATTGACAGACCTTTACGTCGGGCTTACAGCAGCGGGTACTGTTGCCGATTTTCACGGCATTCCCTTTTCCAAAGCGGCTGCAAAGATACTAAATTTTTAGCTAACGGTAGCGTTTTTCCAGTTCAGCACGATATTTTTCTGCGATTTCTGTTGCAATCATAACGGCATCACCTTGAGGTTCAGCGTTGAAGGTGTGGAGACGTTCACGCCACCATTGGCCTTCGTATTTGCAGATGCGGTTGTGGTAAGCTACTTCATCAAAGTCTTTTCCGGCAGCGATGGCGGCGTCCATGTCTTTGAAGAACTCTTTCCAGCGGTAGGCATAGTATGTCTCAGTGAGACCGGCCCAGGCGCGGCTGGCGTATTCGTTCAACAATGCGTCTTCCTCGCCCCACGTGGTGATGATGTTGCGCGCGTTGCTCTCGAAATAATCCTTTTCTTCGTCAGTAACGCCTATAGCTCTCGCGTCTTTAATCCATTTTCCGACAAGGAAAGCAGGCTCTGTAGCGAGAATCTTATCAGTGTCGTCAAGAATAGAAACCATCGTCTTCTCAAGTTGCTGCATATTTGCGAAATCGTTGTCTTTATAAGCATTGATATAATCGATATAAAGATCGCTGAAATAATTTCCAAGAAGTTGACGTGTGATATTTACAATATCGAAGTGACGCGTTCTGGTGTTGCAATCAGATGCCAAAAGATTGTCCAAAACATCCAAAAGGATAATATTGCTATATTTATACGTCGGCGCAATGTAATATTGCCTGTATTCCTTAATGTTTCCCGTTGTCGGGCGCTGATTTATCCTCACCGTCTGACCTGGTGACGACACTTTATTATAAACGCTGTCGGCGAGGAGTTTCCAAGCTGTTCTGATGTTTTCGTCTTCTTTGCCGGCACGCTGGTCGGCGAGGCATTCCACCCAAGCATCGATGTCATTGGTGAGTGGGTTGTCCCAAGCTTTCTCAAACACGTATTCATACATGAACGGGTTGCAGTCGAAGCCTTCGAGTGTTGAGCCTATGCCCACGAAGTTGTCGCCGCCTTTTTCAAAAGCGCGTTCGATACGGGCGTTGACGGTATCCAAATTGCCTGCAAGCATAGAGTTCCCGCCGAAGTTTCCGAGGTAACACCAGATGTAAGGCACTCCGTAGTATGCTTTAGTGCGCTCCCACACTGGCTGACGTTCGCAGTAGTAATCAAGCATGATATGTCTGTCAATAGGCATTGAGGTGATATACGCCTCTATGCGGTTGTCGACTTCCCAATATTGGCGCTCATTCCAGAACAGCCATGCCATCTCGAGCCATTTCGCATCAGGGTCGGCGGCTTCAAGTGATTCATACACCTGGCGACTGACGCGTGCAAGATATTCCGGCTCCCAGCTTGGTGGAATGAGCTCATTGAAGATATCTATACCATAGATATGGTCAGTACCGTAAAACTCAGTCTGTTTCGCGATGAATTTCTTTTGTATCTCTGTGTAAAGCGGATCGAGCGGGTCGAGGAACTTGCACCAGCATGTGCTGTCGAAGCCTGCCCAGTCGCCAAGTGATGCTAACGGAGCATCGGGATAGAGACGTTTGATGACAGGCGGAACATGGCCTGCAAAACCTGGCAAAACAGGTTTCATGTTAAGTTCTCTTTCGCGTGCCACAATCTGTTTCTGCAACGCTTTCTGATTTTCCAACCACGCCATCGGGAGCGGACCGCCCCAACGGTCGATGTTCTGCATGCGGTGCCACGGCAAGTGCGCCGGACCCGTGAAATAGCTGCGAATCTCCTCATCTGTGAGGCCGAAATCACGCCATACTTCATACCAAACTGATTCCTGTCCGGTGATTGCCAAAGGCAAATTGATACCGTTGAGCGCCATCCAGTCGATGAAATGCTCCCATTGCGACCAGCCCCACCATGGCATGGTATAGCCGAATGTGCAGTAATTCAGGAAGAAACGGTCTGGAACACGGGCGTTTAACCTAACTTTCGCCTCAACTTTTGGCATTTTTGCCGGAATCTCAAGTTTTTCTGTCTCGAACCACGAATATTGAGCCTTGCAATAATATTTCAGATAATGATTGAGTCCCACAGCCATGCTATTCGCATTGTTACCGCGAATCACGAGATTTTTGCCGACAGTTTCAATCTCGAAACAATCGTTATCAACATCTGTAAGTCGTTCAAGCACAATATGTTTGGAATATTCCGGTACCACACGGTTCACCAATCCGCGCATGGCGACAACTTCAGAATCGGTTTCTTTTTTAGTGCAAGAGAAGCACATCAATATGCTTGCAAAAGCGATGAGATACAGTTTTTTCATATTTTTGAATTTATTTCCATTTGACATTAGTGAACAAGCCTGAGAAAGCGGTAAAAACAACATAAAAAGGGTAAACGAGTTCCAACGGGAACATCCACCGCATGAGTCTATGCTGTTTCATGAAATGCGTGATTCTCTTCAAAATCGGGAGGTCGATGAGTGTTTTAAGAACCACGTAAAGCACGTAGAAACACCAGAAAATGTGCATGAAAAAGCCTGCGACAAAGAAAAACACTATGCTCAAGTTGAACAACAACACGATGAATGCCGTTGTGAGGATTTTCCAGTTGGTGTACGCCTTTGTTTTTGATGCCCAACGCTTCCTTTGACGGAAAAACGCCTTCAGATCAGGCATGGTAGCAGTCTTCACAACAACTTGATTATCAAGTATAAACATCACCGATTTGCTTCCGTAATGTTTGATAAACTGTTCCATCAGAAACATGTCGTCACCGGATGCGATTTTCATGTCGGTGCGATATTTCTCAACGTCGAGAGCCGCTTGGCGGTCGTACATCATGTTGGCACCGTTGCACATCACCGGCATCCCGATAGCTGCCGAACCTGCCGTGCTCGCTATAAGACTCAGATGCTCAAGCACTTGGAGCTTTTCAAAGATTGTATCTGCTGGGGATAAAAGTACCGGACCGAGCAACATCTTCAGATTATGATTCAAGAAATAATCCACCATCACCTCAATCCAATGCTGTGGAAGCTCACAGTCGGCATCGGTAACCATAACCAATTCATTTTCAGCGGCATGCAAAGCCTGTGAGATAGCTTGTTTCTTGCCTGAACCGTTTGCTTTCAACAGTTTCAAGTTCATTTCAGGATGGAGAACTCGAAAGTTCTCTGAAACCTCTAATGTCTCATCATTTGAATGGTCGTCAACAATGATTACCTCAAACCTTTCTTTGCTAAACGATTGATTATAAAGCGATTGCAATAGTTTTTCAATGTTTTTACATTCGTTTCGGGCGGCAACTAAAATTGAAACGTTTTTCTGAAACGCACGGCTATGCGTCTCCACACGATGTCTGTACAGCGTCAAACCATATGTGAACGCTCCGATGCAAATCAGGTACAGTGCCGCGAATATCAATATGATATTCAACAAGATATGGATGGTTTCAAGACTCATAACTCCTCCTCATAAACTTCAGTTTGCGAATATAAAACAGCCCTATGACGGCAGGAATCGCAAGGTTATAAAGCCAAAGCATAGTACTTGCGGACGCAACCATCAGACTGAAAGACGTGCTTATTCCCATGATACTCAACCACTTCTCGAAGACAAAGATACAAACTGAGCCTCGCACAGCAATTTCAGTGATTGTGATAAACGGTATCACCGTCATCATCAGGTATGTCATCATGATAGGAATCATAGCTTCAAAATAGTTCAGAGGCACATCGAAAGCCCAGATTAACAGGACAAACTGGAACGAATAAACGATATATTTCACGAAAGCGACGAGCAGAATCTCTCCTAATTCTTTTGTTGAAAATCTGCTGAAAACCTCCATATACTGTTCTGTTCTTGGTCGCCATTTCCTTGGGATTATCTTTTGAAGATACCTTAAAACATGGATTTTGAAATAAACCGTAAAAGCCAAAACAATGATTATCAACGAGATAAGAATTCCATAAAAGACTCCTGAGCCTTTATGAAAAAACAGCCAAGCGAAACAGCCAAGTGTGACCGTGACGATCATCTGCGCGATGTTTCCAACAAAAGTGAGCATTGCCGCCTTTAGTCTGTTGCCTTTTTCGAGTATGAATATACGCCCAAGGAAGTCGCCGGTGCGGTTAGGAAACATCATGCCCGCCGTGATACCGGTGAAAATAGCCATAAAAGCCTTACGAAAAGGCACAGCCTCGACAGGTTTCACTGATTTCTGCCATTTTATGGTCTCCAAAGCCATATTAACAGGCATTAACACAATGGCCAAAAGCATCAGCAGTATGTTTTTTGAAGACGAGAACGAAAGTTTCACCGAGTTCCACATCTCTGTAATATCTTGATTATCAAAGATTTTATCATAGATAAACCAACATCCGGCAAGCACAATGAGAATTTTTATCGCCATTTCAGCAATTTTCATTATTTTTGCATTATGTGAATTCGCACTCATTTCGACTGCAAAGATAATAAATTTTGAAAACTGACCGAATAATATTAGGTATCGACCCAGGAACGATGGTGATGGGTTACGGCCTCATCCTTCAGAGAGGCAAGGAGCTAAGTATGCTTAGAATGGGTGTTTTAAAGCTCAGTAAACTTGAAAATCAGGCACTTAAGCTACGGAAAATATTTGAACGCGTTCTCGAAATCATCGACGAATATCATCCTGATGAGCTTGCCATCGAGGCTCCTTTCTTCGGAAAAAACGTTCAGTCGATGCTGAAATTAGGTCGTGCTCAGGGTGTTGCGATGGCTGCGGCACTTTATCGTGACATCCCGATTTTTGAGTATTCTCCACGTAAAATCAAGCAGTCGATAACAGGTAACGGTGCCGCTTCAAAGGAACAGGTCGCGGCAATGGTGCAGAAACTCTGCAACTTCACCGAGCATCCCGACTATCTCGATGCCACCGACGCCATGGCAGCGGCTGTATGCCACAGCTTCCAAAACCAACTCAACATCGTCGGAGGCACCGATGAACCGAAACTTCCGAAAATCCCGAAAGGAAAGAAATCTTTTAACAGCTGGGAGGCGTTTATACAACAGAACCCTGAGAAAAAATTACATTAACTTCTGATAAAACTGCCACCATCTATCGGGGAGTTCGTTGCGCATTGCCATGTCGTAATCGGATTTCGAACATGGGATGAAATGCTCTGAAATTTCCATCCACCATTTTCCGGTTGTCTTGTGGCATAAGAAAATGAGTTCGTCGTAATCTTCAAGTTTTACGATATATTTTGTGAATTCATCACGGTTGTCAGTGGTCGGAAAATCATTCTGACGAAGTGAGAAGCCTTCCAAGAAGTACCAAATCATCTCAGCTAAGTTGTTGGCACTCTGATAGTTGACATCAAAAATCGGGTTGTAGTTGAAGAACCCTATCGATGTCAGTTTCGGGTTCAAACCGGCGTAACGAGTCATCTTGCAACCATCTTCACTGCTGAATCCGTTCGGCGAACTGCGTTTCACACCAGGCATGTCGGCGGCACAAAAAGCAGCCGCATCAATAGTGATGATATCGGCGCTACGAAGCAACGGCTCTGTCAGTTCGGCACGGTTTTTTATCGTTCCCAAACGATAGATGTCGAACAGCAACTGTTTCATCAAGTTAATATTCTCATTATCAATGTAATAAGTCTGATAACCGATGTTAGTGTAGTTAAACAAATAGTTCGGCTGATGCAAGATGATTTGGCTCAGATACGACTCCGAATTGATGCTCTCACCGTCCTCGCCAAGGTCGAAACGTGGGTCTATTGCAGTAATATTCACCAACTTACCGGTGTTTTCGTAAACCTGATAAATCGGATATGTCAAATCCTGACTTCCACCCAAGATGACTGGCACAATGTGATATTTTAAAAGCGTCAAAAACACCTCGCTCAAGGCGTAGTAGGTATCCTCAACACGCAATCCGGCTTTCACATTGCCGATGTCGACGATTTTCAAGTCAGGCCAGTGATTAAACAAGGGATATAAGGCGTGGCGGATAGCATCCGGACCAGCCTTACATCCTTCATTATCAACGGCATAGCGTTCCTCCTCAACTCCGATGATTGCAATCTGATGACCCTCCAATTCTGGAAAATCTTCTTCATTTTTAAAGATTGTTATCGTGTTGCCAAGCTGTTTTTTATGTGTCAAATGACAGTTTCCGACAACTTCCTCCTTGACCGGATTGAGAAAAGCGCTGATGTCCATTTTTATTTCTTTGGAGAAATTTTCTTTCTGATGATTTCGTGCAACTCGTTGACGTTCACGCGGATCTGCTCCATGGTGTCGCGGTCGCGGACTGTCACTGTGTTGTCTTCAAGTGTCTGATTATCAACGGTTACGCAGAGAGGAGTACCAATAGCATCCTGTCTTCTGTAACGTTTTCCGATGGAGTCTTTCTCCTCGTACTGGCACATGAAGTCGTATTGCAGGCTGTCCATGATTTCGCGAGCCTTCTCCGGGAGTCCGTCTTTCTTCACCAATGGCAAGATAGCCACTTTGTAAGGTGCAAGAATCGGAGGCAGCTTCATCACAACGCGTTCGCTGCCGTCTTCGAGTTTCTCCTCTGTGTAGGCGTAGCTGAACATAGCAAGGAACATACGGTCGAGACCGATAGATGTTTCGATGACGTATGGAGTGTAGCTCTCGTTGGTCTCCGGGTCGAAATATTGTAACTTCTTGCCTGAGAACTCTGCGTGACGGCCAAGGTCGTAGTCGGTGCGGCTGTGAACGCCTTCCAACTCTTTGAAACCGAACGGGAAGTTGAACTCGATATCGGTTGCGGCATTGGCATAGTGAGCGAGTTTCTCATGGTCGTGGAAACGATAGTTTTCAGCTGGGATACCCAATGAAAGGTGCCATTTCAGACGTTCTTCCTTCCATTTCTTGAACCATTCGATTTCGGTGCCAGGGCGTACAAAGAACTGCATCTCCATCTGCTCGAACTCTCTCATACGGAAAATGAACTGACGGGCGACGATTTCGTTACGGAATGCCTTTCCTGTCTGTGCGATGCCAAACGGAATCTTCATTCTGCCGGTCTTCTGAACGTTGAGGTAGTTCACGAAGATACCCTGAGCTGTCTCAGGACGCAGATAAATGGTGTTGGCTCCTTCTGCCAATGAGCCTATCTGTGTCGCGAACATCAAATTAAACTGACGGACATCAGTCCAGTTGCGTGTTCCGCTGATTGGGCACACGATTCCGAGGTCTTCAATAAGTTTCTTGATGTCAGCGAGGTCATTTTTCTCCATAGCGCCGTACAGACGATGGCTGATTTCCTCGATTTCCTTCTTCCATTCAAGGACGCGGGCATTTGTGGTGACAAACTGTTCCTTGTTGAAAGCATCACCGAAACGTTTCTGAGCTTTCTCGACTTCCTTGTTGATTTTTTCCTCGATCTTGGCAATGTAATCCTCGACCAAAACGTCGGCGCGATAACGTTTCTTGCTGTCTTTGTTGTCGATCATAGGGTCGTTGAAAGCGTCGACGTGACCTGAGGCCTTCCACACTGTCGGGTGCATGAAGATTGCAGCGTCGAGACCGACGATGTTTTCGTGCATCTGCACCATGGCTTTCCACCAGTATTCTCTGATGTTTTTCTTCAGTTCGACACCATTCTGGCCGTAATCATAAACGGCAGCCAGTCCGTCGTAAATATCACTTGAAGGGAAAATGAAACCGTATTCCTTCGCGTGAGCTGTTATCTTTTTGAAAAATTCTTCTTGATTCATCTTTTTTCAGTTAGTAATTAGTAGTTAGTAGTTAGGAGTTAGGGGTTAGCAGTAAAACTTCTCACTCCTAACTCCTAACTTCTAAATTATAAAATAAGCATTGCGTCGCCGTAGGTGAAGAAATTGTATTTTTCTGCGACGGCTTCTTTATAGGCTTTCATTAAGAAATCGTAACCTGCGAAGGCTGCCACTTCCATCATCATAGGTGATTTCGGCAGATGGAAGTTGGTGATGAGCGCGTCGGCAGTGTTGAAATCGTAAGGCGGGAAGATGAACTTGTTGGTCCAGCCTTTCATCGGTTTCAGCTTGCCTGTGATGCTCACGACAGTCTCCATTACCTTCAAAGTGGTTGTTCCGACAGCGAAAACTCTGTGTTTTGCTGCTTTCGTCTCGTTAATGAGGTCACAAGTCTCCTGCGAGATGTTGATTTCTTCTGAGTCTGTTTTATGTTTTGTCAAGTCCTCGACCTCGATGTCACGGAAGTTGCCCATGCCTGTGTGCAGCGTCACCTCAGCGAAGTTAACATCCTGAAGCTCCATGCGTTTCATGAGAATCTTGCTGAAATGCATGCCTGCTGTAGGAGCGGCGACTGAGCCTTCCTGAGTTGCATAAACGGTCTGATAGTTAAACTCGTCATCCTCTTCGACAGGACGCTGAATGACCTTCGGAAGCGGTGTCTCGCCAAGTCCCATGATGACTTTCTTGAACTCTTCATGCGGACCGTCGAACAGGAAACGCAGTGTACGACCGCGTGATGTGGTGTTGTCGATGACTTCAGCCACGAGTTCGTCGTTCTCGCCGAAATACAGCTTGTTGCCGATACGGATTTTACGTGCAGGGTCGACGAGGACGTCCCAAAGACGGCTCTCAGGGTCGAGCTCGCGAAGCAGCATCACCTCGATTTTCGCTCCGGTTTTCTCCTTTTCGCCGTAGAGACGAGCCGGAAACACACGTGAGTTGTTAATCACGAACAAATCGCCTGGCAGGCAATAGCTGAGGATGTCGCGGAATGTTTTGTGCTCAATGGTTTGAGTGTCGCGGTGCAAAACCATCATTCTTGCGTCTTCGCGCTCTTTCGGCGGATACATAGCGATGAGGTCGTGCGGTAAATTGAACTTAAACTGTGATAGTTTCATTTCAAATATTATTTAATTTTTCACTTTTTTCAAAAAAGGAATGCAAATATACAACAAAACGAAAATTTTGTCAAGGAAAAAGTTGTAAATAATTGATTTATAAGCCAATAGCCGTTAGGTATAAGCCATTAGCTTACAATGAAGCATTAAAAAAACTAATGTTCCAACTTCAACTCTCCGTCTTTGATCAAGTTCAGTTTTCTAAAGATTTGACCGAAGCACCAAGTTAAAACTGCAGGCAAAATAAAACATATTAATAAAATTCCCCACCACATGTTGGCGCCTCCGTCAGGCATTGCTGAGATTACGCCGAGAGGTCCAACCAAGCCGCAGGTTCCCATGCCGGAGCCGATTGGCACGTTCTCGAGATGAAACACGCATGTTGCCAAAGGACCAGTGATAGCAGCTGTTAATGTCGGTGGAATCCATGTCAGAGGATGACGTAAGATATTTGGCATCTGAAGCATCGAGGTGCCGAGACCTTGTGAGATGAGGCCGCCCCAGCGGTTTTCCTTGAAGCTCATGACGGCGAAACCGACCATCTGGGCGCAACAACCGGCTGTTGCAGCACCTCCGGCGATACCTGAAAGCCCGATGGCGATACAAATTGCGGCACTTGAAATAGGCAACGTCAAAGCCATTCCGATGCTGACAGAAACGATGATTCCCATCGCGAATGGGTGAAGATTTGTTGCATACATGATGAAATCGCCGAAAGCGGTCATAAAACGGCTGATGCCAGGACCAACAAACATCGCGAGTAAGATACCTGAAATGATTGTAACAGAAGGAGTTACAAGGATATCGACTTGAGTTTCTTTCGACACCATCTTACCGATTTCGGTGCTAATGACAACGGCTACAAGCACTCCGACTGGACCGCCTAAGGTGTTTCCTGCCACTCCGACGGCAACGGCGCTGAACATCAC
>R20__coassemble_30_pt1 | contig 105310 bp, 79 predicted proteins | sample R20__metabat2_high_PE_049 | metagenome-assembled genome bin R20 | reverse complement strand
ATTTGAAATTCAATGAATAACAAAAATAGCAACGGGACTTTTAATAATGATAAATGTATAATTTTTTTAAGTTTTTATACATTCAAATATACAAATTATTATTAAAATTACAAGAAAAAATTCTTATTTTTGCAAAAAATTACAGAAAAGAAGGATAAGATAAAAAGATTAGAATGATAAAAAAGATAAGAAGGATAATTTCTGCACTTCTAATTTTGATTCCATTGTTGGGATTTTCGCAAGTTGATATCAAAATCTCGATTGATAATCAACAGGATAGCGTGTTTCATTTTTTTAAATATAAAGGAACGAACACGTTTATTGTGGATACCTTGAAGATGGAAAACGGAATAATCAGAATCAAACAGAAAACGAAGTTGCCCGAAGGAATTTATCTTTTGACTAATGGTAAAAACGTCCCATTAACTGAGATTTTAATCGGGACGAAGCAAAAATTCTCATTGACAATCAATGATTTGGACGATTTGAATTCCGCCAAGGTAAAAGGCGCTCAAGAGACAGAAATCTACTTCAGGCTGATGGCTAAAGTGAGACAATACGACATGCATATCGCCGCTTTGGAGAACGAGAAAGGCTATTTCCCTGAAAATGTGAGAAAAATCGACTCGCTGAAGCAAGATTTGACACAGTTTGAGAAGTCGTTGAAAATCAAAAAGAAAGACGCTTTTATCAATTTGGTGATAAACTCGCTGCAACGTAACAGCCTGGCAGATTATTGGAACAATTTCCAGTTTAATGACGCGAGAATCCTCACCTATCCGTTGATAGACAAGAAGTTAGAGACATATTTTGATGCTCTTTCTGTCGATGCGATGACAATAAACGAGGAGATTGACAAAATCATAACGAAAGCAGGCGATTGCGAGGAAGTGCGCGACTATCTGATTTGGTATTTTTACAGGAAATATTACTCACCGAAATACATGAATTTAGACGACGTTTACATCCATCTCGTGAATGAATATTTTTTAAAACTTGAGATGAAAAACGTGTCGGAGACTATCAAGGATCTGATGAAAGAACGCGCCAATTATCTTGAAAACCTTAAGTTAGGAGCGAAATTTCCTGAGATTGGGAACCTGTATTCCATTGACGCAGGATATATTACAGTGATTTTTTATGACAAGACCTGTCAGAAATGCGCTCAGGAAGGACGTATCTTGGAAGAAATTAAAGCGCGTCATCCTGAAATGATTATTTTCCCTGTAGAAATCAATTCCACAAACATCAAAAATCTGCTGACTATGTATGACATTCAGACCACTCCTCTGATATATGTCCTTGACAGACAGAAACATATCATTGCAAAACGCATAAAGGCAGAACAAGTTGAATTAGTTTTAAACATGGATTAAGATGAGCAAGTACGACACCATTTGCGCAGTTTCAACGGCTTCGGGAACAGGAGCCATTGCGGTAATCAGACTTTCGGGAACCGAGAGTTTCAAAACTGTTTTATACATTTTCAGAAAAAACGGCAAGCCATTGGATATCAATGATATAGAGCCTTATAAAGCATATCATGGAGAGATTTTCGACCCTGTCAAGGACGACAAGCCGATGGTTGACGAAGTGTTGGTGACGTTTTTCAAAGCGCCTCACTCCTACACCGGCGAAGACTCGGTGGAAATAAGCTGTCACGGCTCGGAATTCGTGCAACAGAAGATTCTAGAGCTGCTCGTCGTGCGCGGTTGCCGGCTCGCTGCACCGGGAGAGTTCTCAAAGCGTGCCTTCATCAACGGAAAACTCGATTTGGCTCAAGCTGAAGCTGTCGCCGATCTGATTTCGTCGCAAAATGAGGCAGAGCACCGTATCGCGGTGAACCAACTGAAAGGCGGATTCTCTAATGAGCTTCGTGATTTGAGAGCAAAACTCGTCGACTTAACCTCGCTTTTGGAACTTGAACTCGACTTCTCAGAAGAGGACGTGGAATTTGCCGACCGCACCAAGCTCTACGAGATACTTGACACTGCTTTAAAGCATATCGTAAAGCTAACTGACTCATTCAGAATGGGTAACGCGATAAAACACGGCATCCCGGTGGCTATCGTAGGTGAGACAAACACTGGCAAGAGCACGCTTCTTAACGCCATCTTAGGTGAAGAACGCGCCATTGTGAGCGACATCGAGGGCACCACGCGAGACACAATCGAAGAGACGTTCACAATAAACGGAGTGATGTACAGATTCATCGACACCGCCGGCATCAGAGAGACCTCGGAAACCATTGAAAAAATCGGCATAGAACGTACCTTCAAGAAAATATCAGAGGCCGATATAGTGATTGGAATGCTCGACGGCACGAAAGAACTGACACAGATTTACGATGCGGCAATAAACATCATCTCTCATGTTAACTTATTGACACAGAAGTTATTATTGCTTATCAACAAAAACGACAAGATAGATATCTCGAAGTTTTATTCCATCAATGATGATTTCCAATGGCAAATCAAGCAGACAGTGGAGAAAAACATCGAGGACCACGGCGGTTACATGACTGATGAATTCTGTTACAGCGTCACTGGAATGGATTTGTATGATATCAGAAACCTCATGACGTTTTACATAATATCGGCTAAGAAAGATGAAGATATTGAACAACTTAAGGATTCAATACGTTTTTACACCAAGACGCCGAAACTCGACGGAAACGCAACTTTAGTGACAAATATCAGGCATTACGAGGCGCTTATGCATGCCAAAGGCAGTCTCGAACAGGTGAAAAACGGAATGGACAGCAAGCTTTCAGCCGACTTATTGGCACAGGATTTGCGGCAAGCGTTGTATTATATAGGAAGTATCACAGGAGAGGTGACTACCGGCGAGGTCTTAAACACCATTTTCGGACGCTTCTGCATCGGTAAATGAAAAATATTTCCATACTATTGGATTTTTTTATAATTTTGCACACGGAAAGACTAAACCCATAACGCTAACGAGTTGGAATGAGCAATACTATGTATTTACTGCTGTATACAACAAATGTTGTATTCCTTGTAACCAGTGTTTACAGCTGGGTGCTGAAGCGTTTTTACGTGCCGGAAGCGTATAAAGACAACTTCGGCGAGCTCTTTCCTGCCCGACGCTCACTCGCCAGCATGTATATTCTACGGCTGACTGAGATTATTTATCTTGTAATGTTAAGAAGACCGGAGGCATTATTTTATATCAACGGCACCGCCTTATTGGTATTCACCTCATATCTGGTGATTTTGGTAAGGGGCTACTTCTTTTTGGAGTTTCTCAGCCCTCGCCAGATGTTCTTATTCATGCATCCGGTGTTTGTTTTATGGATAATTTTGTTACTCCCGGTGTTTGGCATCATTGAATATACGCCATTGTTCCATACCGTCATGACCATCGCCGTATTACTTACCTTCGTCGGATACATTTATCTTCTCGATAAATTAAGACTGAAAGTGATGCATGTGGTTTCCGAAATTGACGAGAACGAGTATTCCAACGAAAGCGACTTCCCTGTGAAGTTCGCAAAGAGTGTCAAATGGCTCCCATTTGTGGCCTGCATGTTTCTCCTGGTGACATTCCTGTTTAACAGCTATATAGCCAAGATAATCCGCGACATCGTCTTCTGCGGACTTAACGTATGGTTTGCCGTTTACACCATGAATCCGCACCGCAGCACCAAGAAACTGCCGCAGGTCTTAAAAGAAAAGAGTAAAACCGAAGAAATAGATTCGAATATTAAATATCGTTTATCTGAGAAATATTGTCTTGAAAAAGAAACGATGCTTATCTCGCTGCTTCGTGACAAGCAACTTTATCTTGAGGAGCATCTTACCATGAACGACCTCATCGACCTCATGCATATCAACAAGAATTATCTAAGCGAGGTGATTGCACGTAGTCAGTTTCAGTCGTTTTACAGGCTTGTAAACACCATGCGCATCGAGCACGCATGTAAAATGTTGAAGGAAGATCCAACGGCCAAGCTCGAGCAGGTGGCCATTGCATCAGGATTCTCATCAGGAAGCGCTTTTTCCCAAGTTTTCAAGCGTATGATGGACATCTCGCCTAAAGAATACATCAGCCAAATACACGCAAAATAAAATTTATACACCGAAAATAAAAAGTGTACATGCAGAATAAAGCGTTTTACACGTAGAATAAAGCGTTTTACACGCAGAATAAAGTCTTTGTCGTTTTGATACTATATTTTTGCAACCGAAAACATTAGAGAAAATATAGGCAATATCACAACGATAAAAATGAAAAAGACGACAGACATTATCGCGAGGAGACTCGCATTGACTCTCCTCGCAGTACTCACCACTTCCTTGGCATGGGCACAAATCAGCGGCAAAGGAACAAAAGATGAGCCCTACCTCATCAGCAGCGCTGAAGATTGGAACACCTTAACCGAGAACGTCAACAACAAAATTTCAAGCTGGGCTTCAGCTTATTACCTCCTAACTGACGACATCACTCTCGGCACAGAAACAGATCCCATCACAACCGTGGTCGGCAATGCAAAAAACGTCACTTTTAACGGCACATTTGACGGTGGATTTCACACCATCTATATTAATATGAATCGCGCGCAAGACTTCGCTGCACCATTTGGTGTAACAAACGGCGCAACAATAAAGAATCTCACTGTAACCGGTACAATCACAACAGACCATAAATTCGCAGGAGGTTTCGTCGGCTATGCCAATAATGGCGATAAAAGAACAACCAGCATCATCAACTGCATCAGCAGAGTACATATCATCTGTGATGATATTGTATTAGGTACAGACCAGACACGGCCTTACGATTGCACCCACGGCGGTTTCGTAGGGCAAAACGAGAGCGGTACACTCATGTTTGAGAACTGCGCTTTCGAAGGCAAAATCACCGACTCTAAAATAGAGAAAACAGCCAATAAATGCACAGGCTTCGTCGCTTGGGTTAATAAAAACGTCTACTACACCAACTGCATCATGGCCGGCTTGATTGACGTAAAGACTAACGACGAAAATCTCAAAAACAGCATGGCGACATACCATCGTCTCGCTGCCACCGCAAAAGCTTATTTCATTGGCACATCATATTACATTAATGACTACACATATCCGGGGTTGAAAAAAGATGGTGAAGCGGCATTGACCGAAATTCCGGATAACCAACTCGTTAAGATTTTCAATGTAGGCAGAACAAATTATTATATCCCTGGTGTCATAATCGACGGATATTCCGTGACATACTGCGGCAACACTCTCGTCGAAGGTCAAGATTATCTTATTAACATGACATCAGAATCCGAAACACAGCACAAATTAACCATTTCAGGAATAAATAATTTCGGCGGCTCTTATACCAAGGATGTCGAGTCGAGCATTGACGTCAATGTCACGACATGGGAAACGGCATCAAAAACCGGTTGGCACGCCATTTCATCTCCTATCAACGGACAGGCTTTCTCTGCTGTCACAAACCTGACACCTGAAGCCTCGAAACACAATATTTACCGTTACGATGAGTCCAAACGCCAGTGGCAGGAATACAGAAACGAAGCGAACATCTACAACAGCTTTGAAAACGGTCGCGGCTATATCTACCGCCATGAAGAAAATGAAGACAACATTGTCCTTCAGTTCCACGGCACATGCAACTCAGGCCCGATAGGACTCACTCTGTCAAGAACAGACAAAGGCGACGTCCTCACTGGCTTCAACCTCATCGGCAACCCTTATGCACATGAGATACATAAAGGTGTAGAAATCTCTAACCAGTATCTCGTTGACGATTACTGTATCCTTCAGACCAATGGTATCTGGCGCATCAAAGACGATTCAGAAGCTATTCCGGTTGCTACAGCCATCCTCGTCCAAGCTACAAAAGACAAAGCTACTCTCGTTATCAACGAAGATGCGCAAGCACCTGCAAAAAGAGCCGTCTGCGATAACATCTGGTTCACCGTTGCCAACAACGAATATTCAGATGTCACACGCGTCAGTTTCAGAGAAGGTCAGGGACTCAGCAAAATAGCACATTACAACGAAGAAGCTCCTATGCTCTACGTTATCAACAACGGAGAAAACTTCGCTTCAGCTAACCTAAACAGCGGCGAAGACATCATCGAACTCGGCTTTGAGGCCAAGAGACTCGGACAGTACACCTTAACATTTAAGGCAAACGGCAGCTTCGGCTACATGCACCTCATCGACAAACTGACTGGCGCTGACGTCGACATGCTCGCCGAAAACGAATATGCATTTATTGGCACCGACTGCGATGACAACAATCGTTTCATCGTGAAACTCAACGCGAACACAGGCAGCACAACAGAGGTTGACGATTGTTTCGCATGGCAGAACGGCAGCGACATCATCGTGAACGGCACCGGCGAACTTCAAATCTTCGACGTGACAGGCCGTATGATTAACACGACGTTCGTGAACGGCATTGAGACAGTCAACGTCAACACACACGGCGTCCTCATCTTCAAATTGAATGAAAAAACACAGAAAATCGTTGTAAGATAAAGCTTTAAGTTAAAATTTGTAAAAAGAATAAAAAATGAAAAAGATCTATATAACAATAATGATTTTAATCATGGGTTTATGCGCTTACGCAAATAATGACGGTTTCTTCGGCAGCTGGGACAACAGTCTCGAGGACAGAGCATATGGTGAATCCACCACATTGAGAATGCCGAGAACGGAATTAGACAGCCCTGACAACGACGACGCACCGCTTGGCAGTGGTCTTTTAATAATGACAACATTAGGAACGGCTTACATGCTTTCCAGAAAAAAGAGAATAGTTAAATAGTTAATTAGTTTTATGTTAATCAAATCGGATGTCCCCAACATCCGTAAAGAGTGAAGCTCCCCACTTCACTCTTTTTTTTATTTTCATTGAACCAGTGTTTTGGTTCGTTGAAACAACAAAAAACAATGTTGAAAATTTTTGAAGATTAAAAAGTATTTCAAATTAATCACTATTTTTGCAAATTGATTTTTTCCGCAAATAAAAAAGAAAAATAAATAAGACATGTTCAAAATTAAAGGTATTTTAACAACAGTTTTTTGTCTCGCCATGCTCCTGACGAATGGTGTCGCACGTGCGCAAGAATCGCAAGACACTCTATTCATCAGTTTGGACACGGCAATAGAGATAGCATTGGAGGAAAGCAACACCATCAAAATCGCCGACCTCACCATCAAAAAGACAGGATATGCCAAGAAAGGCTCTTACGCCGCCTTATATCCTAACATCAGTGTGTCAGGAAGTTACCAGCGCACGCTGAAGAAACAGGTCATGGCGATGGAGTTCCAGGGGCAGGCAATGGAAATCGAAGTAGGTAAATGGAACAACGTGAGCGCTGGCGTAACCGCATCCATGCCTCTCATCAACGCAGAGCTGTGGCAATCGATGAAACTCTCGGCATTAGACGTGGAAATCGCCGTAGAGCAAGCTCGCTCATCAAAGATTTCGATGATATCGCAGGTAAAGAAAGCCTATTATGCTGTTCTGCTCGCCAAACAGGTTTACGACGTGTATAAACAAGTCTACGACAACGCCGCGAAAAACCTCGAGCGCACCGAACAGAACTACAATGCAGGCAAGAGCTCAGAATACGAATATCTCAGAGCACAAGTCAACGTGAAAAACGCAGAGCCTAACATGTACAGCGCCATGACAGCCATCGACCTGGCAATATGGCAGCTGAAAGCCGTTATGGGCGTTGACCTTGAAGCAAACATCGGCGTCGTAGGCAACATCGACCAATATAAAGACGAGATGCTCGCATTCGGCATCATCAGCGAAAACATCAACCTCGACAACAACAGCACTCTCATCCAGTTGCAGATGCAGGAGCAACAGATCGAGCGCACCGTCAAGATGACGAAATACCATTACATCCCTACCCTCGCAGCCTCGTTCTCATACAACTACATGGCTATGGGCGATGATTTCAAATTCAAATGGTATCCTTACTCTGTCGTCGGATTAAGCCTTAACATCCCTATCTTCGACGGCTTCTCGACGAGCTCCAATATCCGTCAGTATAAGGCGGCAAAGAACATCATGCAACTCAACAGAGAAGACACAGAGCGCAACCTCAAGATAACACTGAAGAACTACGAAAACCAGATAACTACCTGCATGAAGAACTATGCGGCAGCCGAATCGACAGTCGAAGTCGCACAGAGAAGCTACGACATTGCTGAAAGAATGTACGAACTCGGCAAAGCCACCCTTCTCGAGCTCAACGACGCCATGATAGGATTAGTGCAGGCACAACTCACAATGAGTCAGGCTGTGTACAGTTTCATGGTCACCAAGTCATCAATCGAAGAACTTGAAGGCAACGATTATACATCAAAATAAATCATCAATTTAGAAATAAAATAGTTCACAATATGAAAAAGCTCAACACATTATTAATCGCTTCAGCAGCCATCATCCTGATGTCATGCGGACAGTCAAACAACAACACCCAACAGGTAGTTGAGGAAAATCCGAAGGTCACTGTCACCACTGTCAATGCCGAATATGTATCACAGATCACGGTCTACCCTACCACTATCGAGGCCGACATCGTCAACAACATCGCTCCTCAGTCGTCGGCACGTATCAGCAAGATTTATGTGGAGATCGGCGACAAGGTGGAAGCCGGACAGATTCTCGCCAAGATGGATGAGGCTAACCTCGAGAAAGCCAGACTGCAGTTAGTCAACGACTCAATCGAGCTCGGCCGTATCAAACAGCTTCACGACATCGGCGCTACATCACAGTCTGATTTTGAAGCGATGTCACTGAAATATGACGTCTCAAAGAGGACTTACCTGAACCTTTTAGAAAACACACTGCTGAAGAGCCCTATCTCAGGCATCGTGACAGCACGCAACTACGATGAAGGCGACATGTACGCCATGGCACAGCCTCTCTTCGTGATTCAGAAAATAAGCCCGGTGAAGATGCTCATCAACATCTCTGAAAGCAAATATTCACAGATACAGAAAGGCATGGAAGTCGACATCACCACCGACGCGTACGGCGATCAGGTGTTCAAAGGCGTCGTAAGCCTCATCCACCCGACCATCAATGCCATGACGCACACTTTCCCTGTAGAGGTGAAGTTTATGAATAAAGACATCACATTACGTCCCGGCATGTTCGCACGCGTGACCGTCAACTATGGCGACAACTTCCGCGTAGTCATCCCCGACAGAGCCGTCATGAAACAGGTTGGCTCAGGCGAACAATACGTTTACATCCTCAACCCTGACGGCACCGTCACTTACAGCGTTGTGGAACTCGGACGCAGAATGGGCAACAGATACGAGGTCTTAAGTGGAATTGACGATAATGCCACAATCGTGGTGTCAGGCCAGACAAGATTGAAAAACGGCATCGCCGTCGACGTTGTTAAATAATTTCTCAAAACAAGGAAAATCATGAGTTTATATAGAACATCAGTCAATCATCCGGTAACGGTATCGTTGGTTTTCATCACGGTGGCGATTCTGGGTGTTTTCGCGCTAAGCAAGTTGTCAATCAACCTCTTGCCGGATATGGGAACCAACACCATCATGGTTATGACATCATATTCCGGTGCGAGTGCTGAAGATATAGAAACGAACATCACGAAGACGATGGAGAACACGCTCAACGGAGTGAGCGACTTGAAACACCTCACGTCTTCATCAAAGGAAAACATCTCCGTCATCACGCTTCAGTTTGAATATGGCATCGACATTGAAGACGCCACCAACAACGTGCGTGACAAGATAGACATGGTGCGGCAGTATCTACCCGACGGCGCAGGCAACCCGACCATCTTCAAGTTCAGCATGGAAGACATCCCGATCATCATGCTTTCAGCCACAGCAGAAGAGAGTATCTCCAGCCTTGACAAGATTCTCGACGACAAAGTCGCCACACCGTTGGCGCGTGTCTCAGGCGTAGGTACCGTCTCCGTATCCGGTGCCCCGAAACGTGAAATCCAAGTCTTCGTCGACCCTAACAAACTCGAAGCCTACAAACTCACCGTGGAACAGATTTCACAGGCTTTGGCTTACGAAAACAAAAACACTCCTGCCGGAAATATCGATATCGGCTCGAACACCTACGCAGTGCGCGTGGAGAAAGAGTTCAAGTCGGCAAAAGAGATGCTCGACGTGATCGTTGGCACATACAACGGCGCTCCTATTTATCTTAAAGACATTGCACGCATCCACGACGGCGAGCAGGAACGTCTGCAAAAGGTGTTCTCCAACGGCATCCAAGGTGCCATGGTAACAATCCAGAAACAAACCGACGCTAACTCCGTGAAAGTCGCGAAAGGTGTTAGAAAAGAATTGGCTAAAATCGAGAAGACACTGCCTTCCGACATCAAGCTCAACCTCATCATGGACTCCAGCGACAACATCAACAACACCATCAACTCGTTGAAAGAGACTATTTTCATCACTTTCATAGTGGTTATGCTGGTCGTGTTTATCTTCCTCGGAAGATGGAGAGCCACCGTCATCATCGTGCTTTCTATCCCAATCTCATTGGTGGCATCAGTCATCTACCTGTTCGCGACAGGCAACACCTTGAACATCATCTCAATGAGTGCTTTGACCATCGCAATCGGTATGGTCGTCGACGATGCTATCGTGGTTTTGGAAAACATCACCTCGCATATCGACAGAGGCGCGAAGCCGAAAGAAGCTGCCGTTCATGCAACACAAGAGGTGTCAATCTCAGTTATCGCCTCTACCCTCACCATGTTGGCGGTGTTCCTGCCTCTGACAATGATTAAGGGCGCTGTCGGCGTGTTCTTCAACCAACTCGGATGGATCGTCAGTATCATCATGATAGTGTCCACATCAGCAGCTTTGACATTGGTTCCTATGATGTGTTCAAAGATGTTGAAGAGAAATCCGCAAACACACGCATGGCACAGAATTTTATTCACACCTATTAACAAAGGTCTCGACGCTTTGAGTTCAGGCTATGGACGCCTCATCAACTGGGCAGTGACACACCGCACCATCACACTCACCATCGCGGTCGTCGTTTTCGTTCTGACATTAGTGATTACCATTCCGAACATGAAGACAGAATACATGCCGAGCATGGACCAGGGACGTCTTAGCATCAGCGTTGAACTGCCTGTGGGTACCCAGGAGGACATCACCGGTCAGCTTGGCGCTGAACTTGCCGAGAAATATATGAGAGAAGTACCGGAAACATACATGATGAACTACCGTTACGGCGTCGCTGACGAAGAAAATGCTTTCGCCTCAATGCAGAGCAACGGTACACATATCATAGCCATGTATATGAACCTCGGCAGCAAGGAGAAACGTAACAGAAGCACTCAGGAAATAGCCGAATATATCCGTAAAGACATGAAGAACAACGCCATGATTAAGAAATACAACGTTTCCGAAGGTATGGGCATGGGTTCGACTTCAAATGTCAAAGTGGAGATATACGGTTACGACTTCTTCACTTCAGACAGAATAGCACAGAGTATCGCAGCTGAGATGAGAGAAAAACAAGAAATCTCACAGGTTCTCATCAGCCGTGACGAATACACTCCTGAAATCCACGTCGATTTCGACCGCGAGAAGCTGATACTCCACGGCATCAACATCACCACTGCCTCACAATATGTGAGAAACCGCATCAACGGCTCTATCATGACATTGTTCCGCGAAGACGGTGACGAATATAACATCCGTGTGCGTTACGCTCCGGAGTTCCGTACAGGCATCGAAGACATTGAAAACATCGTGCTTTACGGCTCATCAGGACAGGCAGTGCGCCTCAGCGAAGTGGCTAAGATTGAGGAAGGCCAGACCCCTCCTACTATCGAACGTAAAGACCGTGAACGTTTAATCACCATCACAGGTATCGTGGCAAAAGGCTACGCCTTAAGCGACGCTGTGGCTGTGTCACAGGAGTTAATCGACAAGGCTGAGATTCCATCTGAGTTCGTAGTAAAGATTTCAGGTGACTACGAAGACCAGCAGGATGCGTTCAAAGACATGTTCACTCTCATCATACTCATCATCATCCTCGTCTACGTCGTGATGGCATCACAGTTTGAATCGCTGCTCGACCCGTTCGTCATCATGTTCTCCGTGCCGTTCGCTATCACCGGCGTGCTCATCGGACTGAAGGTTCATGCCATGGCTCTAGGCGTCATGTCACTCATCGGCGTCATGATTTTGATGGGTATCGTGGTGAAGAACGGTATCGTGCTCATCGACTACACCCGTTTGTGCCTCGAACGCGGCATGGGCGTCAACGAGTCGGTGGTCACAGCATCACGCCAACGTCTGCGTCCTATCCTCATGACAACGCTCACCACCGTCCTCGGTATGATTCCTATGGCTATCGGCAACGGTGAAGGCGCTGAGATGTGGAACGGTCTCGGCGTAGTGGTCGCATGGGGTCTGTCGGTATCAACACTCATCACCCTCGTCCTCATCCCTACATTATACGCCATCTTCATTTCAAGGAAATTAAGACGTCAGGAAAGACAGTTAGCAAGACTCGCATTAGACAAATAAAAAGAAATCACAATGACAGCAATATTCATCGCCTATAATCAGGCATATTATGAAGAAATCTTCGGACTCCTTGAACAACAGGGAGTCCGCGGATTCACCAAATGGAACGAGATAACAGGAAGAGGCTCAGCGACTGGCGAGGCTCACTACGGCAACCACACCTGGCCGACATTCAACGACGCCATCCTGTTGTTCGTGGACGACGAGAAAGTCGACAGCGTGATGGACGCGCTGCACGAGCATGACCTCCAGACACCAGAACTGGGTCTGAGAGCCTTCTCCTGGAAAATAGACAGAACTGTATAAAATTACTTCTTAGCCGGTTTCTCCACACTGAATTTGTAAATACAGGTGTGATGATACTCCTCACCCGGTCTTAACACCGTGCTTGGGAAGTTAGGCTGATTCGGCGCATCCGGAAACTGCTGTGTCTCAAGGGCAAAAGCCTTATACTTCTCATCAAAGAAATTACCGCTGTAGAACTGCATGCCAGGCTGGTCGGTGTATACCTCCATAATCCTTCCTGACTGCGGCTCGTAGACACTCGCCGCCAAACCCATCTCACCGATTCTCTTGTTCAGCACCCAGTTGAAATCATAACCGCCGCCGTTGACCATCTGCGGATGATATTTCGTAATATCACGGCCAATAGTTTTGCTATTCATGAAGTCCATAGGAGTATCCTTGACAACAACAAAATTACCCGTCGGAATAAGTTTCTCGTCAATAACAGTGATAAGCTTACCGTTAATCATCATCTCGTGATCGAGAATGTTACCGTTGCCTACCCCTTTCAGATTGAAAAACGAGTGATGCGAGAGGTTGCAAACCGTCGGAGCGTCGGTGGTAGCCTTGTAATCGACACGGAACTCGTTATCCTGGGTCAAGGTATAAGTCATGGTGATGTCAAGATTTCCCGGGAAACCGTCCATTCCGTCAGGTAACACAGTGCGAAGCACAATGGCGTTGTCAGTAACCGACTCCACATTCCAAACCACTCTGTCCACGCCGAACTCTCCACCATGAAGAGTGTTGCCGTTGTCATTCTTGTAAAGCTCATATTTCTTGCCGTCAAGAGTGAACGCACCATTTCCGATGCGGTTGGCATAACGTCCGACAGGAGCGCCGAGATATCTCTCACCTTTATTATTTATATAACTGTCGATATTTTCATAACCGAGAACGATATCATCGAAACTTCCCCTATAGTCAGGCATCCACAACGCGACGACACGACCGCCGAAATTGGTGACCTGCATTGTCAGAAAACCGTTCTTTAAAGTGTATAACGACACTTTCTTTCCGTTAACTTCAGTGTTAAAATCATTGGCATTCATAAGACTAACTTCTTTTTTCTTTGTACAACCGATTAAAACCAATGCGCTCAGCGCTAAAACCAAAAACTTCTTCATATCTGTTAAAATTAATAATGCAAAATTATAAAATATTTCTCATATCAACAGATTTTTTAGTAATTTTGTCACGATGAGTGAGATAAGAATCATAAGAAAGCACTACGAGAGCCGCGTCCGATGGGAAGCCGTGGTAATATATGTCATGGCTACAATCATCTGCGCATTCATGATTTATTACATTTTAAACCTCAAGTCATCCATTCTGAATCAACGAGTTGCAATCTACCACAATGAAATGGTGCTTAACTTCACCAACGAGCTTATCCAGAATGTGAACGAGGCACAGTCTTACGCACAACTTTATACAATCTCAGGACAACCTGAATATCTCATTAGTTTCAAAAACAATCTCAGGACAACTTCTTCAATCAAAGATTCCATCATCTCCTACTCCGACAATAACACCGGCAATGAGAAAATCCTTAACGATATCGTCAATTTGCTAAATCGTAAAGAGATGATAATCAAAGACATAACACATCAATATGATATTTTCAATCCTTACGACGAGATTTATAAGATTCTCTCCGATTACAAGCCAAAAGAGAAAACGACACGTATAATAGCAATCACAAAACAAGACACAATCGTTCACAAAGCTGAGAAACAAGGCTTCTTCCAACGTGTTTTTTCATCTGAGACGCCACGCGACAGCATCATCTTCGTCTCAACAACGACATACGACACCATCACCGAAGAGATTCCAGCCAGCAGGATCGACCTCATGGAAGGCATAAAGATTTATACCGACAAAGGCAAACAGGAATATCTCAAACGTCTACAGACCATCGAGAATCAATATCAAAGCTTTATAAAATCTGACCAGGAAATATCCGAAGAGATCTCAAACCTGCTCATCATACTGCACAAGCAAACACTCACCTCCGTCATGGACGAGATAGAAAAAAGTGAGAGTATCGTCCAACGGAGCTTGGATTATTCAATCTATGGAGGCACCGTCGCATTAGTCAGCATTTTCCTCTTTATCTTATTGATTTCCAGAGATATAAGACGAGTTTCAAGAGCTCGTAAAGCGATGGAGGAAGCCCAGAAACGCACAGAAGAAATCATGGAGAGCCGTCACAAACTGCTTCTCTCAGTGTCGCACGACATCAAAGCGCCGCTCGCATCCATTGTAGGCTACATCGAGCTCATGCAGATGGAGAACAAGAACGACATCGACATGCAACGGCTCAACTCAATGAAATATTCGTCGCAACACATACTCTCGCTGTTATCAAACCTGTTGGAATTCTCAAGCCTCGAACAAGGCAAGCAGTTCATAAAACGCGCCGATTTCAACGTGTCGGAACTCTGCGACCAGCTCGCCACGATGTTCAAACCTATAGCCGAGAACAAACAACTCAAGTTTTTCTATCATAAAAACATTTCTGACAATCTTTACATCAACTCCGACTCACTGAAAATAAAACAGGTTGTCAGCAACATCATCTCCAATGCGCTGAAATACACTATCGAAGGAGAAGTGCATTTCGGTGTATATCTTATTAATAACAAACTGATTTTCAACGTCATAGACCAAGGCATCGGCATACCTAACGATAAAATTGAAGAGATGTTCAAGCCGTTCAGCAGAGCCGACAACAACATCGGTCTCGCCGAAGGCAACGGATTCGGTCTCTTCGTCGTGCGAGGCCTCCTCGAGCTTCTCGGCGGCAACATCAAAGTGATGTCGGAACTCGAAAAAGGCAGTCATTTTGAGATATCAATCCCTGTGAAAGTAATCGAAAAACCGACAGAATCGAAGCAAATACACACTGATAATCATATAGTTACATCAAAAAGCAAGCTTAATCTTCTTCTCGTCGACGACGACAACAGCCTCCTTGCGGTAATAGGTGCCATGTTGAAGAAAATCGGTCATTCTTCCGACATCTGCCGCTCATACATTGAGTTCAACAAATATCTCACCGAGCTCGACAAGTACGATTTGGTGCTAACCGACCGCGAAATGGGCACTTTCTCAGGCAACGACGTGTTAAAAACCATAAAATCCATCGACAAAGACAAGAAAGTCATCCTGATGACCGCTCGCGACCAATATTCTGAGAAATACGCCATCAGAGAAGGTTTCGACGGATACATTAGAAAACCATTCAGCATCAAAGACTTGGCATCTTTATTAAACGTAAACCTGACAATAGAGGAACGTCAGCAATGTGAGTTTTCCGACGACTTTCCACAACTTTGCGTGATGTTCGACAACGACGAGAACGCCATCCGGGAGATTTTGCAGGCTTTCGTCAATGCCACTTCCGACAACCTTGTGGCACTCAACGATGCCATCACCGAGCATGATTTCGTTAAAGCTCAAGGCATTTGCCATAAGATGCGCCCTATGTTCATGCAATTAGAGCAAAAATCGGCTGAATATCTCACCGACATGGACAGCCGACGCGGTCAGGACGCCTCATCCCTACCCGACTGGGAAGAAAAAGGCATCGAATTCATGAATCAATCCGATGCCCTCTTGGCTATGTTAGCCGACAAATATGATATATCCGATTAGTCGCTGATTTCCTCGCTACGTCTTCCGCTTCTCTTGCGCTCGATTTCATCAAGGATAATCTTACGCAGACGCAGGCTCTTAGGAGTCACTTCGAGATATTCGTCGTCACGGATGTATTCCATGTATTCCTCAAGCGACATCCTTACCGGTGGAATAAGCACAATCTTATCGTCTGAACCTGAGGCACGGACGTTTGTCAGATGCTTTGTCTTATTGATATTCAGCACGATATCGTTCGCACGCGTATTCTCTCCGATGACTTCACCCATGTACACGTCTTCGTTTGGCTGCACAAAGAACTTTCCACGGTCCTGGAGCTTCCACAATGCATATGGAACAGCTGTACCGGTCTCCATCGCAATTAAAGCGCCGACCTCATGAGTGTCCATCTCACCTTTCCATGGCTCGTAATCCTTGAAACGGTGCGACATCACAGCCTCGCCTTCCGTTGCTGTCAGCATGGCGCTACGCAATCCGATAAGACCTCTTGCAGGGATGTCGAAATCGAGGTTCATACGGTCGCCCTTAGGTGACATGTTCGTCATCTCACCTTTGTGCTGTGACGCCAACTCGATGACGCGACCAGCAAAGTTCTCAGGAACCTGAACGTTCATCACCTCGATAGGCTCGCATTTTTTGCCGTCGATTTCCTTCAAAAGCACCTTCGGCTGTCCGATCTGGAACTCGTAACCCTCACGACGCATCGTCTCCACCAAAATACTGAGGTGAAGGATACCACGTCCGTAAACCATCAGAGAATCCGGTGAATCGGTGTCCTCGACCTTCAAAGCGAGATTCTTCTCAGTCTCTCTGTACAAGCGCTCACGCAAGTGACGTGAAGTGACGAACTTGCCTTCCCTTCCGAAGAACGGTGAGTTATTGATGGTGAACAACATACTCATAGTAGGCTCGTCGACATGAATCGGAGGCAATGCCTCTGGGTTCTCAAAGTCAGCGACGGTGTCACCGATTTCAAAGTTCTCAAGACCCATCACAGCGACGATATCGCCAGCCATCACAGGCTTCTTGGTTCTTTCTTTACCAAGGCCTTCAAAAGTATAAAGTTCCTTAATCTGATTCTTCTCAATAGAGCCGTCGCGTTTCACCAATGAGACGTTCATTCCGGCCTGAAGGATACCGCGTTTCAGACGACCCACGGCGATACGGCCCACATATGAGCTGTAATCCAACGAAGTGATGAGCATCTGAGGTGTTCCTTCCTCATATTTCGCTTCCGGAATGGTGTCGATGATGACATCCAAAAGATATGAGACGTCGCTTGTGACATGTGTCCAATGGTCTGACATCCAGCCTTGTTTCGATGAGCCGAACACTGTCGGAAAATCAAGCTGGTCGTCATTGGCACCGAGGTTGTACATCAAATCGAAGACGGCTTCCTGTGTCTCTTCCGGAGTACAGTTAGGTTTGTCGACTTTATTGACAACCACGATAGGCTTCAGTCCGAGCTGGATAGCTTTCTCGAGCACGAAACGTGTCTGTGGCATAGGTCCCTCAAAGGCGTCGACCAAAAGCAATACGCCGTCGGCCATGTTCAAGACACGCTCCACCTCACCGCCGAAATCACTGTGGCCTGGAGTATCTATAATGTTGATTTTCACATCTTTATAGCGAACAGAAACGTTCTTCGACAAGATGGTGATACCTCGTTCACGCTCCAAGTCGTTGTTATCCAGAATCAAATCTCCATTATCCTTATCTTCTCTGAACAGCTTGGATTGATACAGGATGCGATCCACCAAAGTGGTCTTTCCGTGGTCAACGTGAGCGATAATCGCAACATTACGAATACTTGTCATTTGCTTATTTTTAAAAAATCGGGCGCAAAAATACGAAATTTTTGCAAATAATCGTTATCTTTGCAAAAAAATAGTTGAATGAGTGAACTGACACGCTCTGTATTGGTGAAATACTGGGGATATCCATCGTTCCGCCCCATGCAGGAAGACATCGTCGACGCTGTCATCGACGGGCGCGACACTTTAGCGCTTCTGCCTACTGGCGGCGGCAAGTCGATATGTTTCCAGGTTCCTGCCCTCGCGATGGATGGCGTATGCATCGTCGTCACTCCACTCATCTCACTGATGAAAGACCAGGTTCAGCACCTGAAAAACATCAACATCCCGGCTGCCGCGATATACTCCGGCATGCATCCTAGGGAAGTCGAGATTGCTTACAATAAAGCCGTTTTCGGCAACCTGAAGTTTCTATATGTCTCACCGGAACGCCTCATGACCGACGCTTTCATCGAGGCTGTGAAGAAGATGAAAGTGTGCCTCCTGGCCATCGACGAGTCACACTGCATCTCACAATGGGGTTACGACTTCCGTCCGCCTTATCTGAAGATTGCAGAAATTCGTCCATATATACCGAACACTCCGGTGCTCGCACTCACTGCCACCGCCACACCTAATGTCGTCGAAGACATCCAACTACGTCTTGGGTTCAAGGAACATAACGTGTTCCAGACGAGCTATGAACGTAAAAACGTGACATACAACGTAATCAAGGTGGCCGACAAATATGGTCTGATGTACCGCCTGTTCATGCGCATGCAGTCGGGAAGCGGCATCGTCTACGTCCGTAGCCGCAAACGCACCAAAGTGATAGCCGACTGGCTGCAGTCTGTAGGCATCAGCGCCACGTTTTATCACGCCGGCATCGACGCCAAGACACGCGACGAACGCCAGAAACAGTGGATGGACGGCCGTATCAAAGTCATCGTGGCAACCAACGCCTTCGGCATGGGCATCGACAAACCCGACGTGCGCATGGTGATACATATGGACCTCCCCGACAGTCTCGAAGCATACTTCCAAGAAGCAGGCCGCGCAGGCCGTGACCTCAAGCCTTCCGAAGCATTCCTGCTCGTAGCGGAAAGCGACATTAAACAGCTCAAAGACAACCTGCAGCAGTCGTATCCGGAACTCGAACGCATCAAGACGATTTACGATGCTCTCGGCAACTACCTGCAGATTCCTGTAGGAGCCGGCAACGGACAGAGCTACCCGTTCGACATGAATGAATTCGCTAACAGCTACGGATTCTCTCTCCTCGAAGTGTTTAACTCATTAAAACTCATGGAACGTGAAGGCTTCTTCGCACTCTCCGAAGCAATGGAATCACCTTCTCAGCTGTTCATCAAGGCAAGCCGCGAAGACCTCTACCGCTTTCAGGTGGAATACGCCGAGTTCGACGCCATGATAAAGTACCTGCTACGTAACTACCCAGGCATACTCTCCGACTTCGTCAAGATAAAAGAAGAACAGATAAGCCATAAAATGGGTATCGACGTCACACAAGTCGAACAAACACTGAAAAATCTGGAGAAATATAACTTCCTGACATATATCCAACGTAACGGCAAGCCTCAGATACAGTATCTCACCGAACGTCAGGACACACGGCATTTCGCGCTTTCCGACGAGGTGTACAAAGACCGCAAAGACGACGCCACAAGACGCGTACAAGCTGTAATTGACTTCGTAAACAACGACAGTGAATGCCGTAGCGTACAACTCCTAAGATATTTCGGCGAGAAGATAAAGACACGATGCGGCCGATGCGACGTGTGCAGCATACGTAACCAGATGAAAATCAACGATGAGGAATATAAAAATATCAGTGAGCTGATACTCGACGAACTGAAAAAACGCGTCGTGCCGTTATACGAGACGCCTTCATTAGCTAAAAACTATCTCGAAGAAAAAGTATTGGAAACAGTGCGCTGGATGCTTGACAACGGAATCATCGAACAGGACGAGAACGGCAACCTCAAGGAAAAAGGCAGACAATGGTCGTTGTTCTAAACAAAAAAAGGCCGCCAAGCAGCGACCTTTCTCTCTAAATAGAAACTTCAGCTAATTTACTTTAACAAGCCTGCAGATGCTTTGAATTTTGCAACCTTCTTTTCAGCGATCTTGATCTTCTTTCCTGTCTGAGGATTGCGGCCTTCGTGAGCCTTACGAACTGCTTTTGAGAATACACCAAATCCGACTAAAGAAACGTTTTCGCCTTTACGGATTGCATCTGTTGTTGCGCAAATAAATGCATCAAGTGCTTTCTTTGCATCCACCTTTGTGAGACCGGCCTTTTCAGCCATCACATTCACTAATTCAGCTTTATTCATGTTTGTTAATTTTAAGAAGTTAATACTCTTTTGACACGCAAATATAACACAAAATCAGTAACTTTCAACTTTTTTTTTCATTTTTTTTAAATTTTTATGAAAAAAAAGTCAGCTTACATTTAAAAAACCATCCTCCAATCTTCTGAAACCCTTGCTCCTCTTAAGAATTCTGCGATTTTCATGGCTTTTTTGCCAGCCTGCTGAATCTCAATGATTTTTATGCAAGAATCTCGCAAAACCACCTCCAGATAGGATTTTCCATCGGTTTTGATGGCACAAACATCATCGCAATCCCCTGATTTTGACGCTAATTCCACTTCAAAAATCTTCAAATCCAGAATTTCCCCACTTGGATTTTGAATCTTTGCGTGTGCCGCCGGATATGGCGACAGTCCCCTGACAAAGTTATATATCTCTTTACCGGTCTTATTCCAATCGATATAACAGTCTTCCTTAAAAATCTTCGGAGCCGGCTTCAAAGTCATGTTTTCGTCTTTTATCACCGCCTCCTGACTCCTCGACGTTACTTTTCCACTTTCAATCATACTGATAGTCTTCACCACGACCTCGTTGCCGAGATTCATCAGTGTATCGTGGAGCTCTCCAGCTGTCATCTTATCGCCTATCTGCACCTTCTCACGCATTATCATCGCGCCGGTGTCAATCTCCTTATCAAGGAAAAACGTGGTCAAACCCGTCTCCTTCTCTCCATTTATTATAGCATGATTTATCGGCGCCGCGCCTCTATACTGCGGCAGCAACGAGGCATGCAGATTGATTGTTCCCATCGGCGGCATGCTCCAGATAATCTCCGGCAACATTCTGAACGCCACCACTACAAACAAATCGGCATTATATGAACGTAGCTGCTCTACAAAAGACTCGTCTTTAAGCTTCTCTGGCTGCAACACTGGCAATCCGTGACGCAAAGCGCATTCCTTCACCTCCGATGCGTGCATCTGCTTGCCTCTTCCTGCCGGACGGTCGGGAGTGGTAATAACAGCAGCGACATCATAACCTGCTGCCAATATAGCGTCAAGTTGTGATGCCGCAAACTCTGGTGTACCGAAATATACTATTCTCATTCGGCCATTTTCGCCTCTACGTAAGCGATGTACTTATCAATGTTGAATCCTTCATTGCTGTTAGGATATTCAGCCTTGATTGTCTTGTACATATCCAATGCCTTCTTGTAGTTCTCAACCATCTCATAAGCCAAACCTGCTCTCATAAGGAACATAGGGCCTGTGAATGAGTTAGCTGTCTCATTAGCTGCTCTCTCATAGCATTTTGCAGCCTCAGCAGCGTTGTCAAGCTCCATATAAGCGTCACCCATAGCACCTATTGCCAATGGTCTGACGATCTGGTCTTTTCCCTTATACTCACCGAGATATTTGATAGCATTGTTGAAATCACCCGTGTTAAGATAGCAGATACCAGCATAATATCTTGCAAGATTACCAGTCTTGGTGCTTCCATATTCATTGATGACATCAAGGAAACCGGCGTTGTTGCCGTCACCGTTGAGAGCTGTTGCGTAATCATCATTCTCGAAAAGCTGCTCAGCACGGAAAATGGCTGTGTGAGCCGCAGCCTCACGTGGCTCAACGACAAATTTCTTGAATCCGAAAACAGCCAAAATGACAACGATGATAGCTGCAATAACTATCATGATGCTCTTCTGGTGCTTCTCAATAAACATTTCTGTCTTACCTAATGTAGTCTCAATTTGTTCAAGACGTTCTTCGTCTTTCTGTACGTTTTCTTTTGCCATATCAATACAATTTTTCGAGCTGCAAATTTACGATTTTTTTATTTACGCTTGAACAAAAAATTTAATTATATTTGTAAAAATTTTCAATCACAAGGTTTTAACACATAAATCATTCATTTTGAACGCAAAAGAACAAAAATTATACGAGTTTCTCTCTGATTTCATCACGGAAGAAAGGAAACAACGCTTCGAACAGGTGCTGAATTACCGCACTCGTCACCTCACAATAGTGCTCGAAGACATATATCAGTCGCATAATGCAAGCGCCGTGCTGCGCAGCTGTGACCTCACCGGCGTGCAAGACATCCATATAATAGAAAACAAATGGGTCTACGACATAAATCCGGATATCGTCGTCGGGAGCACGAAATGGCTCGACCTTCATAAATATAATGTGGCGGAATTCAACACTCCGGAAGCATTCGACCACCTCCACAGCAAAGGCTACAAAATAGTCGCCACATGTCCGCATCAGAACGACTACACACCCGACACCCTGCCACTCGACCAACCTATCGCCGTCGTATTCGGCACCGAGAAGACAGGCCTCACCGACTATGCCCTTGAACATTCCGACATGTACGTACAAATACCGATGCACGGATTCACAGAGAGCTTCAACATCAGTGTATCCGCCGCCTTGCTGATGTACACACTGACACAACGTCTGCACAAAAGCGATATCAACTGGCATCTCAGCGAAGATGAAAAACAGGAGATACGCCTCGACTGGACCCGGAAATCACTGAACCGCGTCCGCACATTTGAAAATAAGTTTTATGAATTATACCCGGAGTTTAAGTAAGGTCTATCCCGTATAAATGCATCTTGTTATACAAAGTCTTACGGTCAATTTCCAACAATTTTGCGGCAACAGTCTTGTTTCCGCGCGCCTTTCTTAACGCCGCAAGAATCTGCTCTTTCTCGTCACCAGGCCTTAACGCCATATAATTGTCATCATCAGCCTTTTGAGTTCTGCTTGTAAGAACAGGCAGATTATCGGCAGTAATATCCTGATTCTCAGCAAATAAAGTAGCCCGGCGTATCACATTTCTCAGTTCGCGCAGGTTGCCGTCCCAACGATGTTGTTTGAGATTGTTCAATGCTTCCGCCGTAATATGTTTAACATCTTTGCCTAATTCTTCGTTAGCCTGCTCCAAGAAATGATATGAGAACTCTTCCAAATCCTCGATTCTGTCACGTAACGGTGGCACTTCTATGGAAAACTCATTGATTCTGTGATACAAATCCTGACGGAAACGTCCTTCCTCTATCGCTTTCTCCAAATTTTCGTTCGTCGCCGCCACAATGCGCACATCCACTTTGATATCCTGTGCCGAACCCACCGGTCTGACTTTCTGTTCCTGCAACGCCCTCAGCAGCTGCTTCTGAACCTCGTACGGCAGATTACCTACCTCATCAAGGAACACAGTGCCGCCTTTCGCTTCCTCAAAAACGCCTCTTTTGTCAGCAATGGCAGATGTAAACGAGCCTTTCATATGACCGAACAACTCCGACGGTGCCAACTCCATCGATAGGCTTCCGCAGTCGACAGCAATAAACGGCTTGTCTTTACGCCCGCTCTGTTCGTGTATCATCCTCGCGATATATTCCTTTCCCGTTCCACTCTCTCCAAGAATGAGCACCGACATCTTCGTAGGCGCCACAAGTTTCACATGATTGTAAACCCTCTGAATAACCGAACTATTACCCTTAACCATCGTCGCGACGCCCTTCTCCATCTTCTCTTTCTTATCCGTCTTATCTTCCTTCTCTTTCTTATCCTGTTTAAGCGCCAAGTCAATCTTCTGCTGCAGAATTTCAGGAATTATAGGCTTTTTCAGATAGTCAAAAGCCCCGAGTTTTATAGCGTTGACAGCAGTCTGTACATCCGCATAGCCCGTCATTATAATAAAAGGTGTCGTAATATTGTCCTCTCTCAACGAAGTGAGAAACATGATGCCGTCTCCATCCGGAAGACGCAAATCGCTTAGAATCAGGTCATATCGTGAAGCCGCAGAAGCTTTCAAAGCTTGTTCAAGACTCGACGCAAGGACCACATCCCAGCTGTTTCTCTGGAACCATGTCTTCAGCATCACACCATAAGACACGTCATCATCGACTATCAATATCTTTTTTGACATAATAAATTCTGCTCGTTCTGCAAAAATAAATATTTTATTCTTACACGTGGAAAAAAAGTATAAAAAAATAGAAATCCGGCACCAGGCGGTGTCGGATTTCCGTAAATATTGAAAACGAGCAGAAAAATTACTTGGTTTGAACAACCAAATATTTTGTTACATTCCAGAACATTTCCGGATCTGTAATTTCTAATGTAACAGTCTTCTTACCGTCAGCATTACCTGGGACGAGATTGTAAGAACCTGTTGGGTGATTTGAAAGAACAACTGCTTTCTTTGCATCGAAAGTGATAGTTGTGAGTTCACGCTTGTCACCCTTTGTGAACACCTCTGTAGGGACGCCGCTCTTCAAGATATTCTTTGCATTGAGCATAACGCCTTTCTCTTTCAGTTCTTTCTTTGTACCTGCGATGTAATAAACAGTGTTCAACTCTGTATCCTGAGCCATGTTGCGGCTGTTGAGATCGTTGATCTGGTTATTAGCATTGTTAAGGTTTGCGTTGAGGTTTGAAACCTGTGTGTTTAAGTTAGCAATCTGACCATCTTTCTCTGCAATCTGAGCCTGAAGGTTTGCAATCATCTCTTCTTTTTCAGCGAGCTGAGCCTGGAGCTTCTTGATCTGTGCACGGAGGTTGGCGTTGTTTCTGTTGGCCTTTGCCAATGCGTCGCTCAATGAATCCAAACGTGCATGATTTGCAGCCATGACTTCCTTGATTTGAATGATCTCAGAAATGATCTGATCTCTTTCACTTCCCTCTTGCTTTACCAAAAGGATACCTTCTGCATCACGAATTGCCTGAAGATTGTTCTCGACTTCGTTGATGATACCCATTGCTGAATTGAATTCGTTTTCAAGATTCTGTGCCTCAATTGAAAGAGATTCCTTCTCTGCCAATAAAGTCTGATACTTCTTTGAACTCTCAACGCATGAGCTTAACATAACAGCTACTAATGCTACTGATAAAATTGTTAATACTTTTTTCATTTTGTTATAATTTTTGAATTAGTCTGTGCTAACGTCTGTGTTTGGTGCCAAAATCGTGCCAAACTCTATTTTTTAATAAAAATTTTGTTAAATACTTGATAATCAATAATTATTCAATTATCGTATTTCGCCTCAAACATCCAACCGTGTGGAAAAATGTGGAATTGTTCCTCAACATTCCACACAACTCATTTTAAACAGTGCAAATTTACGAAAATATTTGATACCTAGCGCAATAATTTTTATTTTTGCATAAAATTTTTTCTCGTGAATCGTTCGATATTAAAATTGGCAATTCCAAACATCATCAGCAACATAACCATCCCGTTGCTGGGACTGGTCGACATGATACTGATGGGGCATCTCAGCTCCCCGATTTACATAGGAGCCATCGCCCTCGGCGGCACTATCTTCAGCGTGCTTTACTCTTTTTTCAGTTTCCTGCGCGCCGGCACCACCGGATTCACCGCACAAGCCTATGGAGCAAAAGACACATCAGAAGAAAGCTACTCGCTATACAGGTCGATGACAATAGCTGTTTTGGCATTCCTATTAATATTATGTATACAAAAACCTATCGCCAAACTCAGCCTGAATCTTCTCGACGGCAGCGATGACCTCAAAAACCTCGCCATAACATATTTTTTCGTCAGAATATGGGCTGCACCGGCCAACATGCTCCTCTACTGCTTCAACGGATGGTTCATAGGAATGCAAAACACCAAAATTCCGATGGCAATAGCCATAATAATCAACGTGTTAAACATCGCATTCAGCATATTCTTCGTATTGGTGATGAAACAAGACGTCGTCGGAGTTGCCCTCGGCACCGTCATCGCACAATACTGCGGACTCCTCACCGCGTTTATTTTCATCTTCACCAAATATAAGAAGCATCTCATCAGAATAGACGTTCATATATTATTGAATATCAATAAATTAAAGAGATTTTTCAAGGTCAACACCGACTTGATGATTAGAAGCATACTACTGGTTTTCACCATCGCGTTTTTCACAAACCAATCGGCAAAACTTGGAGATAACATTTTGAGTGTCAACATGATACTTCTGCAATTTTTCTATATATTCTCATATTTCACTGACGGTTTCGCATACGCCGGAGAAGCTCTCGTCGGGAAATTCATCGGAGCCCGCGACTCGGAAAACCTGCGAAGCGTAGTGATGCATCTTTTCAAATGGGGTGCTTTAATAAGCGTGCCTTTTGCCATCTTGTATGCCCTCTTCCCCACCACGTTCGTGAAAATGATATCCGACAATCCTGTCATCATCAGTGAGATTCGTCCTTATTATATATATATGGTGCTGATTCCTATAATAACCTTCGCCGCCTTCCTCTGGGACGGCATATACATCGGCGCAACAGCCTCAAAAGCCATCCGCAACACCATGATTATCTCTTCCGTCATGATTTTCCTGCCTATGTGGCACTTCCTGACACCTCTTTGGAACAACCACGGACTCTGGATCGCCTTCCTCGGATTCATGATAGCAAGAGGCGTATCCATGACATTCTTCGCAAAGAAAAACATCCTTCAACTTCCTAATAATCAATAAAATGCACATTCTATCAAAATCGACATATATCAAAGGCGAACAATGCGAAAAGGCTCTCTATCTCTTCAAAAACCGGCCGTTTTTGCGTGACAAGCTTAGCATGGAACAACGCGCAAAATTCAAACGCGGCACCGACGTCGGAATCCTCGCACAACAATATTTTCCAGGCGGCATCAACATGACTCCGAGTTCACCTTCACAATTCAGCAAAAAAGTTGTTGAAACGCTTAAAAATCTCACAAATCCAGCCGTCAACGTGATGTATGAGGCAGTGTTTCAATACGATGACACTCTTATCATGCTCGACATCATCGTTCGAGACGGCGACAAATGGCGCGCGATAGAAGTGAAAAGTTCTCTCAGCCTCAGCCCAACTTACATGAAAGACGCCGCACTGCAGTACTACGTACTAAAAGGCTGCGAAGTGCCTCTCTCCGACATCCAGCTGATGTACATCAACGCTGATTATGTCAGAAACGGAGACTTGGATTTATCACAACTTTTTGTATTTCAATCAGTTAAAGAATATGCAGAGCAATATCAGGATGTGATTGCAAAAAATATTGCGCACTTCAAAGACATCATAAAACAGCCTCATTCACCAAAGATTCCTATTGGCAATCAGTGCGACACCCCTTACCGGTGCGAGTTTCACGGTCATTGCTGGAAAAACGTTCCTAACGAGGCCGACAAACCGTATTCCATTGATTACAAGCTGCTTTACGATCTCATCGGCGACCGTGACCAGTCTACAGCATTCCTGAACTTGCTGTTTTACCGCCCTGCTGTGCCCCTCTTCGACGGCGACAAGCCATACACCGAGTTCATCATCGGGTTCTCAATACTCTCAAACAACGGCAGATTCGACAGAGTATACGACTGGAACTGCCTCGACGACCTCTCAAAATGGCAGGAAAGTCTTAAAATTCTGACAGAACAATTAGCCGGCTTTGAACGCGTAGTGTGCTTCGCGCCACAAAACATCACAGCATCTCTACAAAAGTATAACATATTGGAATCCAAGGAGTTAAACTATAAAATTCTTAACTTCCGCGAGGTCCTTCAACAAGCTGATTTCCATCATGAGAAAGTGAAATCCGACTTCTCCTTGAAAAACGTATACGAAAGCGTCTTTCCCGACAAAACTCTGTTTGAGCACAGCCGCATCATCTTAAACGCCTTAAGCGATAACGTCTTGGAAAGAAGCATGATTACCAGCGATTTGGAAGAGGAGAACAAAGCTTTGCGCGAGATTTTCAAAAAAGTTATCAACATCTTATAAACAAATTATCATTATTCATAATTTTGTGGTATGAATAATGAAAGCATAAAGAAATCAGGTTTTGTTAGGTCACAGGCCGCTGCTTCAAGCGTGGATGTGCTTAATAGTCAAGGACGTATACCACCTCAAGCCGTTGACTTGGAGGAAGTCGTTTTAGGTGCGCTCATGCTCGAAAAAGAAGCCGTGAACGCTGTGATTGACATTTTGTCGCCGGAGGTATTTTACAAGGAGGCACATCAGATAATTTTCGCCGCCATCAAGGATCTGTTCACCAAATCAGAGCCTGTCGACATCCTCACGGTCACCAACCATTTGAAATCGACAAACGACCTTGAGGCTGTTGGCGGTCCGTATTACATCTCGCAGCTCACCAACCGCGTCGTATCATCAGCAAATATCGAGTATCACTCACGCATCATATTGCAGAAATACATACAGCGTCAGCTGATTCAGATATCTTCAGAGACTATCAAAGACGCCTACGAGGACTCTGCCGACGTGTTCGACCTCTTGGATACCGCTGAAAACAAGCTGTTCCAAATCAGTGAGAACAACCTGCGCCGTAACTACGACCAGATGCCCGACCTCGTGAAACTCGCCATCGACGACATTGAGAAGGCCAAAAACGCTGGTTCTTCACTGCGTGGCGTGCCTTCTGGCTATACCGAGCTCGACCGCATCACACAAGGATGGCAGAAATCCGACCTCATCATCCTCGCCGCCCGTCCGAGTATGGGTAAAACGGCATTCGCACTCAACATGGCTCGTAACGCCGCAGTCGACTTCAACAAGCCTATCGCTTTCTTCTCACTCGAGATGTCGTCAGTGCAACTCGTAACACGTCTGATATCTTCAGAGACATCATTAACTGCCGACAAACTGCGTTCAGGACAACTTGCCGAATACGAATGGCAGCAACTTAACACAAAAGTATCACCGCTCATCAATGCCAAACTGTTTATAGACGATACACCTCAGCTTTCTGTCTTCGACCTCCGCGCAAAATGCCGCCGACTCAAACAGCAACACGATATTCAGATGATTTTTATTGATTATCTGCAACTTATGACGGCAAAAACGGAGAAAAACGGTAACCGTGAGCAGGAAATCAGTAATATCTCACGTTCATTAAAGAGTCTTGCAAAGGAATTGAACATCCCTGTTCTCGCACTTTCGCAGCTGTCACGTAGCGTAGAGACACGTCCAGGTTCAAAAAAGCCTATCCTCTCCGACCTTCGTGAGTCAGGCGCTATCGAGCAGGACGCTGATATGGTATTGTTCATCTATCGTCCTGAGTATTATGGACTTAGCGAAGACGAAGACCATACTTCAACGAAAGGAAAAGCGGTAGTGAGCATCGCTAAGCACCGTAACGGTAAACTCGGTGATGTGGAGCTTCGTTTCGTTGGACAATATGCGCGTTTCGAGGATCTTGAACAAGACTACACCAAGAGTTTCGGTGGCGGCTCCAACGCAAGTGGCAACGACCAGCCTTCACAGTTTGCGCCTAATGCCAACTTCAACGCCCCGAATGAGCGCCGCATCGGGTCAAAAATGAACGACGACGTCCCATTCTAATTTAGGATAAACGCCTTATGGCTGATAATAATGATTAAAGGAGGATAAAATCTTATCCTCCTTATCTTTTTCTTATCCTTCTTATCCTTCTTATCCTTTTCTTATCCTTCTTATCCTTTATTTGGTAATGCGAGTACCTGCGTTAGGATTACCGAGGCTTGCGGCGTCTGTGATAACAGCCTCATGACCTGTTTCCTCGACGAATTTGATAGCAGCGCGCATCTTTGGTGCCATCGAACCTTCTGTAAACTGACCTTCTTCCAGGTATTTCTTTGCTTCAGCAATGGTAATCTTACCGAGAGCCTTCTCGTTTTCCTTACGGAAATTGATGTAAGCCTGAGGAACGTCTGTCAGAATATAGAATTCGTCAGCTTTCACCTTAACTGCTGCGAGTGACGAAGCGAGGTCTTTGTCGATAACTGCCTCAACACCAACATAGTAACCGTCCTTTTCAACCACCGGGATACCGCCGCCACCAGCTGTCACGACGATATTACCTTGTCTCGAAAGCAACTCAACAAGTTCTATATTATTGATTTCCAATGGTTTAGGTGATGCCACAACTTTACGCCAGCCTCTGCCTTTCGGGTCTTCTTTGAAGATAGCACCAGTGGCGGCGGCATATTCCTCTGCCTCTTCCTTTTCATAATAAGGACCTACTGGTTTTGTAGGATTCTTAAACATCGGGTCATTGCCGTCAACAAGCACGCGTGTCACCAAAGTGACGATATTATGCTTAAATCCATGTTTTGAAAGCACCTTACGGAAACCGGTCTCGATAAGATAACCGATAGAACCCTGTGTTTCAGAAACACAAAAATCCATTGGCATAGCCTGCACGTCAAACATCTTAGCGCCAGCCTCATGCTGAAGCATTACATTTCCGACCTGCGGACCGTTACCGTGACCAATGATAAGATTATCACCGTTCTTTATGAAGCTCATCAAAGCTTCACAAGTCTCTGTCACATTCTCAATCTGTTCTTTGTAAGTACCTTTCTGATTGCTTCTCAACAATGCGTTTCCGCCGAGAGCTACAACAACTAATTTACTCATGTCTGTATTTTTTTATTCTTATTTTCTCCTAAAAGTCACCGAATATCCGGATTGTGAGAGGATTAACTCATTGTCAGTCACCTTCTCAATCTTCATGGTGTCCGAAAAATCCCTTTTCACCGAACCTATATTCTTACCTTTCAATATAAGCAAGTCACCTTTTTTCTCCCAGGACTCATACTTCACAAAATCCACGTTGATATCATCAGCAGTGCCGTCTTTGTAAAGCACGAAACCCTGTTCCTGAGTATAACTCGTCTGGGGCTGCACCCATGTTCCGACCAACGGAGAGGTGCACGAAATCATCGAAAAAGAGAGTGCTAAAGCACTGAACAACAATACTTTTTTCATATTAAATCAAATTATTTTGCTATCATTCCGACGCCGAGCATCACCAGCAAAATGCCAACCCACCTGATAACTGAGACGGTCTCCCCCAATAAGAACATCGCCAGAAGGATGGTGAAAATATAGCTGATACTCGTCAACGGATATACTATCGACAAATCATAATTTTTAAGCATAAACAGATAAATAATCATCGCAATGATGTACAACAGCAACGACAACCCAAGCTGCCAATTCAGATAACTCCTGAAATAAGCCCACGTCATGCTGTATTCCACGACACGCTCAACTCCAATTTTCATGAAATATTGAGCCACGGCGAGGAATGCCGACTGTATGATCGCTATGATTATCAGTTTAAACAAATTATAAAAATTTTCGCAAAATTACGACTTTTTTCAATCCAAATAATAATCTTTTAAAAAGTCTTTATAATATTTTGTAAACGAATGGTCTGGATTTCTCAATACGAGCGTCTCTGTTTCAACATTATCCACTTGATTTACAACGAGTTGCATGTTAACTCTATTAGTTTCTTTGCCTTCTATAGGAACTATCTTCATCTCTTTTTGAAGATAAAATCCCTGATTTTCAGCATCTAGCAAAAATGTCTTGGATTCACGTGCCGGAAGCACCAAAGCGAACCGTCCTTCAGGCTTGAGCAACTTTTTTACCGCTTTTAATAAATCATTGTAACTCAATGTGTTAGTATGCCTTGCAAGTCCTTTAGTTGCCTTTTCAGGAATGTTATCTCCGAAGAAAAACGGGGGATTCGACACTATCAAATCATATCTTTTCGCACATGTTTCAGCATAACGCCTGATATCGTCATTTACAGCAAAAAGTTGCGATTTCCACGCTGAATTGCTGAAATTTTGCGTCGCTTCCTCGTAAGAATCGCGATGAATCTCAACTGCTTCGGCTCTTTTTATGCCTTTCTGAGCCAGCATCAAAGGAATGAGTCCGCAACCTGTACCGATGTCAAGCACATCGTCATTTTCATTGACTTCCACCCATCGTGCAAGTAATATAGCATCCGTCCCGATTTTCATGGTCGAGCGGTGATGAAACAATGCGAATTTCTTGAAAAAAACGGACGGCAATCCATGTCTACATATTTAAATACATGTCAATCAAGCCTTCCGGTGCCCTGACAGTCAACGTTTTAGACTTTTTATTCACTTTTTGGATAATATCATCATGAATCGGAATCAGGATCTCCTTTCCGTCTTTCATCACCTGGATAACAGCCTGTGTCGGGTATTCCAAAACATCGGCTATCTCCCCAATCTCGCCTTTCACCTCATCAATTAGTTTAAAACCTACTATTTCCTTGTAATAAAACTCATCCTCGGCAAGTTCCGGCATCAATTCGTTTGGCAAAAAAACGGCTTTCCCAAGGAAAGTGACAGCCTGCTCCACCCTCTTCACATCCTGAAACTGCACAAACATCTTATCGCCACTAATCTTCTGGTTTTCAATAAAATACGGGATCAGTCCGGCTTTTTCTTCGACTAAAACATATCTCAGCTCTGTGAAATCTTCAGGATTCGCAACATCAAGTTTTATCGTAACCTCACCTTTCAAGCCGTGCGTTTTGGTGATTTTTCCAAAGAAAAAGCAGTCGTTTTTTGTCATAATCATTATTTTTTAATATCCAATCATTAATCCGACAACTCCAACGATAATTCCCATCGCGATTTTTATTCCTTTTGAGAGAAGAAACGCCTTTCGTGACTCGGCGAGAAGCGGCAATGCGCCATGACCGTCCTGAACGATGGAGTTGGCTAACAAAATGCTGAATGGTATCGTTCCATTCGCGAACAGAAGCACAAAAACCAGATGCGGTCCCGACTGCGGGATGATGCCAACCAATATCGCGACCAGCAGCACAATGTATGGATTTGCGTTCACAAGAGCCTGAATATCAACATAATGCTCAAGAATCATAATAACCGATATCACGCCGAAGCTCCACAGGAAAATCTTCGACAGATGCATCTTGATGACGTGTTCCCAGAGGTGTTCCTGCAAAAAATGCTCCTTGGCAACCGCCACGATGACGAGAATCACCGAAAACATCGCGAGCAACGAGTAACGAATCCACTCCTCGTCGCCGCCATGCTCATGGCCGTGCTCGTGGCCTTCATCAATCACGCCTCCGAGAATCAGACCAATAACCAAAACGCACATCGCGATAAGCAAAGCCCTCACAAACGTGATATTCTTGAAATTATCCCTTACCGTGTGCTCGTGATGATGGTGATGGCACTCCGGCTCGTCGTGCAACGGGAACGACTTCTCCGACAATCCAATGAATTTGTCTTTCATTGTCAGCTGGAGAATGGCACCCACAACTATTGCCGCTACAAACATTATCAAGGTGATTTTCAGTGCGTTACCAGGGAACATCGAGAACATGAAAAACGCCTCGTCGCCGGCTGTGGCAATCAATGCAGCCATCAGGGCCGGGAAATTCACCACACGGTGGATATACAGCGACACTATGGTGTAAGTGCCGAGACAGCCAGGTATCACACCCATCAGCGCACCGATTACAATTTGCATCCAAGGCGAAGCCTGCAGTTTTTTTGACCACAAGCCGTCGGTTTTGACATTGATAAACTCAATAATCATCATCATTCCGATGACGAAAGCTGTTATCGTAAGTGTCTGTTGCAGAATACTATACAAATGTTCCAACATCGTTTTCAAATTTTGTGCAAAAATAAAAAAAAAGTCGGTTGGTCTGTCGACCAACCGACTTTTTTGTAAATTTCAATTAAAGAACATCAATGTTCTTTGAAATTTTCATCTCTTTCTTTGATTTCTTTGGCAAGACAACGGTCAGGATACCGTGTTCTACCTTAGCTGAAATGTTGTCTTTATCTACATCATCAGGCAACATATAGTTTTGTTCGTAGTTTGTATACGAGAACTCACGGCGCAGATAGTGATGTTTGTGATCTTCGTCCTTATGTTCTGTCTTGTTCTCGATGGCGATGTTCAGATTACCGTCCTCGTTGATATTCACACGGCAGAACTCTTTTCTGATACCTGGGGCTGCGAGCTCCATTGTGTAGGCCTTTTCGTCCTCTTTCACGTTGACTGCCGGTGCTGTTGTATTGGCACGAGGCATTAAATCACTGTCAAAGAATTCATCAAATACTGTTGGGAACCAACTGTTTTTAAATACTGGTAACATAATTTATACCTCCAAATTAGTTAAACATTTTGTTTATTTAAGCCTCAGCTTTCGCATCGGCTTTCGACAGAAGTAATACCAAATTATGTGCCAGAGGCGTTTTTGAGACAATTTGACACATTTTAATGACATTTTGACACCTACGCAACAAATGCATTTTTTAGATTTATTACAGAAAAAAGCATCTCTGTTTCAAAAATTAATTATAATTTTGCAGCGTAAAAATTTTCATATTATGAATAACAGCCAAAATGAAGCCTTTAACAGGTTAAATATTAACATTGAACAAATAAGCACTTCCATTTACAACGGAATTTCATCCATCATTAATGATGCTCGCCAGAAAATTGTCGTTTACGTAAACAGTCAAGCCAACATGATGTTCTGGCAAATCGGCAAATACATTGTCGATGAATTGAAATATGAAACCTATTCCGCATACGGCGATAAGATTCTTGCGACAGTGTCGCAAACATTGTCATGGGGTCATTTTCTTGAACTAATTACAATTAAAAACAGTACAGAAAGACTGTTTTACCAACAGTTAAGCATTGCTGAACACTGGAGCATTCGTGACTTACGCGAAAAGCAAAAAGCAATGTCGTATGAGCGTTCGCTGATAGTCTCCAAATCTGAAAAGGAAATAACAACTACATTAAAAAATACAACTCCTGAACATATTGAGCCATCTGTAGTGTTCAAAAACTCATTGTCGTTGAATTTCTCCTGTCGTTTGGGCTGAATCTGTATTTTGTTCAACACAGATTCAATATGCTTTTGGAGCCATAAATGTGTATACATGCTGTTAAGCTCATCATATTTATATGCCAGCGCGGCGCCGTTAGGATGCGAATAGCAAAGCATCAGTGCCCAATAGTAGTAACGAAGAGCGTTACCATAACGCATTTGTTCTTTGGCGGCGCGTCCGTCGGCAATATATTGGTTGATTTTCTGTTCGCGTTTGGTACAAATGTCGGCGAAATCGTCTTTGGAGATATAACGGAATACCTTTGATTTTCCGTACTCGTCATTTAAAATGAGGTCTGTGGATTTAGATTTTATCTCATCGCTGAAAGTCACCATCGAATGCGCGCGTTGTGTCTCGTCATCATCGTCTGAATCAACAAAATAAAGTCCTTGCAGCGATTTGTCCTTGGCGATGTGGTCAAGCAATTCGGTCAGTGCCGCCTCGTCGGCTTTGTTAATATTCTTGCAATCATCGCTTTCACCACAATAATAATCGGCACTGTTTCTATATTTTTCGGCTTCTTTTCTGTTTTTACGGTAATCCTGCGAAAATGCAGCTGTTGTCAACAATAACCCTGCAATCAGTAATATAAATCTCTTCATAAAAAGTATTTTGACGACGCAAAAATATAAATTTTTAAATATAAAAACAAATTTTATAACAAGTATAAATAAAAAAGACTCCAGACAAATGCCTAAAGTCTAATGTATCAAGTCTAAAAAGCGGAGAGAAAGGGATTCGAACCCTTGGAACGCAAAAGCGTTCAACGGTTTTCGAGACCGCCCCATTCGACCACTCTGGCATCTCTCCTAACCTCTTTATAATATAAAAGCAACCCATTTGAGTTGCTCTCAGCGGAGACAGAGGGATTCGAACCCCCGATACATTTCTGTATAACGGTTTTCAAGACCGCCGCGATCGACCGCTCTGCCATATCTCCGCTGCAAAAATACAAAAGTTTTCAATGCGGCAACATTTTTTTATAATTTTTTTTATTTTTTACAAAATTTTCCTTACCTTTGTTCCCGATTATGAAGTTTTTTTATCGACATATTGTTTTTATCTCGTTGCTAATCACGATGTTAGGCTTTACTTGTTGCGACAGAAAGTCCATACCGTCAGAGATTTCAGACTTTAAAAACAACTACGAAAACTCCGATGAGCAACTGTCAAAATTGGCAAAATTAGCCGACAGCTGTACTAAAAATTACGCCAACGACCCATTTTTTCTTGAAAAAAAATCACAAATATTATTTCAAAAAGGTGTAAGCGAGTACAAAAAGCAAGACTATCTCAACGCATCCTCTTCTTTTATAGAAGCCTTTAACTCACAAAAACATCTTCTCTCACTGAAGAAAGAAACCGACAATGACGATTTTCATTATCTCGGACAGATTCTTGAGAATATCGGCGACGTTTATTCCGATGTCAACAGCCTCAAACCGGCTTCTTACTTCTACGACCAGGCCTTGTCGCAGTTCGAAAACGCATCGCGCCATCATGAAGTTATCGAAATGCTTTTAAAAATCGGCGACCTATACCAGCACAACCATATTTCAAATATCGCCCTGCTGAACTATGAGATAGCCGAAGGCAAAAAAAATCTTACCGAAGAGCAAATCAACCTCATACAAATTAAAAAAGGTATAGCTTTATACGATATTTTCGACATAAATTCAGCCGATTCGCTATATGGAAGAATATCAACAAAATCACCATATTCTATTGATTACCAATATTTTACAGCTTGTCATTTTTATTATAACAACAAATATGACAAAGCTCTCCCCTATTTACTGAAATGTTTTGAAGAAGGCAACGCAAATATGAAGATTGATGCCGCAGAAATGCTTGCCAGTGTTTACTTTTCGCTGAACAATCACGACAAAGAGCTCTACTACGCCCAATATCAGGCTAAAGCGCAATCGGCAGAGGCTCGCCTCACGCCAACTAAGATGGAACTCGACGTGATTTATGAGAAATTCCTCAGCGACAACAGTCCGAAAGACACGTCTAACTCAAAGAGTGTCAACGGATTAGTTTGGATATTGGTAATAATAATCATTGTATTAATAATAGGTGTAATCGGTTTCTATAGATATGTAAAACATAACACTCTCGATAGAGACATCCCACCAGTGCCTGTCGTCGAAACACCAAAACGTACTTTTGAGGAGGATTACAACACTTTCGTAAACTCAAAGATTTACAAGGATATCAAAGCATCGCTGGAAGGCAAGGAGATTCTGATAAAAACCGTAGGCGATTACCCTCGTTTGGCCCTGACAAGAAACAAGATAATTACTCTCACGACCACGTTTAACGAGTCATTTCCAAACTTAACACACTCATTGTCAATGGCTTATCCTGATTTAACTCAAGCAGACTTCAGGTTTATCATTTTGAGTTTCATGGGATTCTCCGACATAGAGATTGCCGTTTTACTCAAGCAAACTTACAGTTCTACCAACAAACGCGGCAACCGCATTGAGAACCTTTTAGGCACCCAGTTGGAGTTAAATCATTTTATTCCCGGCTTTTTAAGTACTTTCAAGTATTAAAACCAATCCAAAGTAATTTATTGTAAAACAATAAGTTATAGAAAATCCTTCCATATTTTTCGACAAAAAACACGGCCAAAAACCTTGACAAAATTTTTTCGTGATAGTATTTTTGCACTCGAAACAACAAAATTTTTGCATCATGAAAAGGTTTTTATTTGTCAGCTTGATGATTATGTTCGGAATGACAGTCAGCGCGCAGCAGAACAAGTCATTGAACTCCTATATATCATATGCCACATTTAACGTTCCAGGCGACGACGCGATGCCTTATGCCGAAACATATATCACATTAGACAAAAGCAGTCTCGTTTATGTAAAAAATGCCGACGGACAATACAATGCCACCGTCAACGTGACAATCATGTTCAAACAAGATGAGACAGTGAAAAACTTCGGCAAATACTCATTGTCAAGCCCTTCGGTGCCGGATACCGCCAACATCTCAGGATTCTTCATGGATATGCAGAGATATGCGCTTCCTAACGGCACATACTCATTGGAAGTGATTCTTGAAGACGAAAACAATAAGAGCGACAAACCTTACAAGGTGGAAGACCATCTGATAATGGACTTCCCTGACAAGTTCTGTTTCTCAAGCATCCTCGGCCTTGAAAGTTTCTCAAAAAGTGCTGAAGAAACAAACACATCAAAGAACGGCTATAATCTGATTCCAATGATTATGCCTTACTACCCGGAGACAATAAACAAACTCACGTTCTACGTTGAGATATACAATGCCAAGAAACAACTGGGCGAAGACGAGAAATACCTGCTTAACACATACATCAGTGCCTTTGAAACCGGAACGAAGCTCAACAACTTCTACTTCACAAAGAGAATGAGTGCGAAAGACACAGACGTCATCATCAACAGCATGGATATTACAAGCCTCCCGTCAGGAAACTATTACCTCGTGCTCGAAGCCCGCGACAGGAACAATAACATCATAGGACTTAACAGATATTTCTTCCAGAGAAGCAATCCTTATTATCATGTCGACAACGCTATGTTGGCAACCATCAACCCTAATGATGTCTTCTCGGGCAAAATCAGCAATCTCGACTCAATAAAAGAATATATCAAGTACCTCGCCCCTATCTCAACCTTGGTTGAAAAAGATTATGCAGAGGAACTCGTCAAGACTAACGACGTAACCACAATGCAGCAATTCTTCTACACATTCTGGTCAAGCAGAGACAAAATCGACCCTAAACAAGCATGGGAAGACTACCACAAACAGGTACTTGCGGTTAACGCGTCGTTCAAGACCATCAATCTCAAAGGCTATGAATCAGACAGAGGCGTCGTTTACCTGAAATACGGAACTCCTGACAGAATCGTACAAAGCTACAACGAACCAGGTGCTTTCCCTTATGAGATATGGCATTACTACACACTCGGAACACAACGTAACAAGAAGTTTGTCTTCATGACACGCGATATCGTCACCAACGATTTCAAACTCATCCACTCTGACGCTGTCGGCGAACTCAACAACTTCAGATGGACGACAGAAATCTACCAGAGAACATACGGCACCTACAACGACTACGGTGTTGACGGCGTCGCCAACCCAGACTCATACGGTGACAAAGCAAAAGATTATTACGACAACCCACGATAGTAATTTTAAACATACCACATACCACACATACTTTGTTTCGATAACGGGACTTGATGAAAATCAGGTCCCTTATCATTTTGTATTATTTTTTTTTGTATTTTTGCCGGAATGAAAAAAATCGCAGTAGTCATATTGAATTACAATGGAAAGAAGTTCCTTGAGAAGTTCCTTCCCACTGTCATTGAGCACAGTTCCGAGGTGGCGGAAGTCATCGTGGCGGACAATGCCTCTACCGATGACTCTGTGGCATTTATGAGAAACGCATTCCCCGATATCCGGCTGATTATCAACGAGTCAAACGGCGGATTCTCAACAGGATACAACACCGCATTACGTCAAGTTGAAGCAGAATATTATTGTTTGCTCAACTCCGACATCGAGGTGACGCCGCATTGGATTGAGCCTGTTATCGAGTTGATGGACAGCGACAGCAGCATAGCGGCTTGCCAGCCCAAGATACTCTCCTATCATAACAAGGAAAAGTTTGAATATGCCGGTGCAGGAGGCGGTTTCATCGACAAATACGGCTATCCGTTCTGTCGCGGCAGAGTGTTCCAGCATTTGGAGACTGACAACGGACAATACGACGACATCAAGGAAGTGTTCTGGGCTACCGGAGCCTGCATGTTCGTAAGGTCTGACGTTTACCATAAATTCGGTGGCTTGGACGACACATTTTTCGCCCACATGGAAGAAATCGACTTCTGTTGGCGTATAAAGAATAACGACTACAAGGTGATGTACTGCCCGCAATCCAAGGTTTATCACATCGGAGGAGGCACGTTACCAAAAAGCTCTGCAAGAAAAACATACCTGAATTTCAGGAATAACCTGTCATTGTTGATGAAAAACCTCCCGAAAGGCGCAGTTTTAGGCATAATTTCCTATAGAATCCTTTTAGACTGGGTGGCTGGCTTAAAATTCCTGTTTGAAGGCTGTTTCGGTGACTTCTGGGCAGTCACCAGAGCTCACCTGAGTTTCTACAGACATATTCCGGCATTAAGGAAAAAGAGGAAAACGCTTCCGCACAAGCATGTGACGCAAGTTTATCAGAAAAACATCGTTTTTAAGCATTTCTTGGAAAAGAAAAAGCTCTATACAGAACTCAGCAAAAATGATTTCTCATAAAAAGTTTTTTAATCGTCATTTTCCAGCTGCCACCTTTCTTAGAAAGCTGAAGGCTGAAACATCAACGATTAAAAAACTTAATGTTTTGTGAGATAGTTTACTGCTTCGGCGTAACCTTCCAAACCATGTCCGACTATTGCATGCACTGCGGCTTCGGCAGTAAACGAATGATGCCGGTATTCTTCCCTTTCATAGATATTTGAGATATGAACCTCAACTACAGGAATACCGATAGATCTTACAGCATCAGCAAGCGCTATTGAAGTATGTGCATATCCCCCGGGATTCATGACAACACCGTCATATTTCCCCATCGCCTCGTGCAGTTTATCAATCAAAACACCCTCATGATTTGTCTGGAAACTGTCGATTTCACAATCAGGAAATCTCTTTTTCATTGTTGTCAGATAATCCTCAAGTGATTGATGTCCATATATTTCAGGTTCTCTTTTCCCGATAAGGTTCAGATTAGGTCCGTTTAACACCAAAATTCTCATAATCAAACTATTTTTTTATTATTCTAATCAAGTCTCCGATTAAAACGACCGGGCTCGTACAAACAAAGCAAATCAGCCAATCCTGCCATTGCAGAGGTGCAACGCCAAACATCTCGCCGCCAAACGTCACGATAAGGAGTTGTCCGACAAAAATAATTATCAAAGCCAGCTCAAAACCGCCAAAACCATGTATAGCATTACTGAAAGCCGATTTCTTTGTATTAAAAGCCTTTGCGTTAAACAGATTCCACAATTGCATAAAGACAAAGATGGTAAATGTCAAGGAATGCTCGTATGTAGTATAGCTTTCGGCATGCACAATATTGAAATTGAAATAGTTATAGAAATAACCTTTCAAGGAGAAATCCATCATGGAATTGAGCTCAACATGTTTGAAATATTGGATAAAGCCGAACATTATCACAACAAACAGCAGTCCAACCGTTAAAATTGACGTAATCATTGGTTTTGTCAATATATGAGCATCTTTCGAGCGTGGTTTATCGTCCATCACGGCTTCTGAAGGTGGCAATGAAGCCAAAGCCAGTGCTGCCAAGGTATCCATGATAAGGTTCACCCACAGCATCTGTGTCACAGTGAGAACAGCATCCGTACCGAGCAAAGCGCCGAACATCACCACGAGACAAGCGGCGACGTTGATAGTCATCTGGAACAGCACGAAACGCTGGATATTAAGATACAGCGAGCGTCCCCACATTACGGCGCGTGCTATGCTTTTGAACGAGTTATCGAGAATCGTGATGTCTGACGCCTCTTTTGCCACTGTAGTGCCATCACCCATCGACAGTCCCACCTGTGCCGTTTTCAACGCCGGCGCGTCATTCGTGCCATCACCTGTGACAGCCACCACTTCTCCGTTGACCTGCTGCAGACGCACCAAGCGTTCCTTGTCCATCGGGCGTGCACGTGACATAATCTTAATCAAAGGAATCCTGCGTTTGGCTTCCTCATCGGAAAGAGCCTCAAAGTCCTTACCTGATATATGGTTGAAGTCTTTCTGGTCAGTATCCTTCCACAAACCGAGCTGACGGCCAATCTCTATTGCAGTTCCAGGGGTGTCGCCAGTGACTATTTTCACGTCGATGCCGGCTTTCATACAACGAGCCACTGCATCGGCAACATCCGGACGGATTGGGTCAGCGATGGCAACAGCAGCAACGAAAATAAGATTATCCGCCACAAGATTGTCGGTGCGAGGGTCGAACGACTGCTCGTTGGAGTCAGCTTCCTTATATGCCAACACCAAGGTTCTCATTGCCTTGTTGTTATACGCATTCAACTGATTTTCAATGGTTTCACGATAAGACCCAATGTCTTCTACACCTTTTTCAGTAAGGACTCCATTACAATGCGCGAGTATGATTTCCGGTGCTCCTTTAACATAAAACATTGGCTTGTTGAAAGTCTTTGAATCAACAATGGTTGCCATGAACTTATATTTTGTTGAGAACGGAACCTGATACAACTGCCTCATATCGCCTCTGTAGTCATAGTAGTTAACGCCCTGATTATAAAGCCATAAGAGAAGTGCACCCTCCGTAGGATTTCCCACCACTTTCACCTTATCTTTATCGGTGAAATCGAGGAATGCCGTTGTGTTTACAGAGATACATTCCTTTAAAATGTCATTAAACTCGCAATATTTCAGCAAATCATGGACGCTCATCTGATTTTGTGTCAAGGTGCCGGTTTTGTCAGTACAAATCACTGTTGCGGCGCCCATAGTCTCACAAGCGTGCATTTTTCTAACCAAGTTGTTGGTTGTAAGCATTCTACGCATACTGAGAGCGAGGCTCAGCGTCACGCTCATCGGGAGGCCTTCAGGGACGGCCACGACGATTATTGTGACCGCAATCATCAGAGTGTTGAGCGCATATTGTGCGAATTTTATCCATTCCACGCCATCTGCGATGCTGTCTTCATATATGAAATACATCAAGACACGTGTCACAAAGATTATTGCGGCAATGATGTAACTGGCATAGCATATCACCTGGCCGAGCTTGTCGAGTTGGATATTGAGCGGAGTTTTGATTTTATTGTCAATCTGCGAACCTTTGTAAACCTTTCCCCATTCAGTGGCGTCGCCCACTCTCTCGACTTGCATAACTCCATGACCGTCAACGACTTTACTTCCGCGCATCACCCAGTTTGACGGATATGTCGCCTCATCGTTAAACTCAGCTTCATCGATGGTCTTTCTTGCCATCGGCTCGCCTGTGAGGTCTGATTCGTTGACTTGCAAGGAGAAGGCATCCAACAATACACCGTCGGCAGGCACCTCATCGCCTGTCTCTATCACGACTATGTCGCCGACAACCACGTCGCGCTTCTGTATCAGCGTCACGTTACCGTCACGGACAACTTTCACGGTTTCTTCGTCGTTAACCTGATTGAGTATGTTGAATTTTTTGTTAGCATTTACCTCAAAAGCGAATCCCACACATGTCGCAAGCAATATTGCCATGAAAATTCCAAGAGGCTCAAACAGCACACCTGCGCCCTCATCAGTAGTCATATATTGATATACAGCCACGCCCACCGACAGCACGAGGGCTATCAGAAGTATCTGTATTATCGGGTCTTTGAACTTTTGCAGAAAGAGCACGAACAAAGACTCTTTTTTCGGTGGGGTAAGAATATTAAAGCCGTGTTTTGCACGGCTTTCCTCCACTTGTTTTGCACTAAGTCCCTGGTATTTCATTTATTTACGATTCTTGTTTAACTGTAGCACATTATTTCTATTCACTCTCGCTTTAATCTTCGAGCAATACACTCCGTTTTTAAGTTCCGGCTCAACGATACGAATCTCTTCCATATCCTTCATTATCAGCATAGTTGAGATTTGTGTTGTATCGCAATACCTTGTATAAAACTCATCTTCATCTCCGATCGTGAAATCAGTAGCCGCGCCGCTCACACTGAATTTCGCCATTTTTGCTATCTCATTAGCAGCACATATCAGAGCTATTCTTCTTGATTCGTTTTTAGCCTTTGAATAATCAGAGCCCACCACAGCCTGATAGCCTTCTATCTCGTAATTATACGCCTTTCCGCCATCGGTCTCTTCTTCCGGCATTCCTGCCTCAACGATATTCCAATCGACATACAGATTGCCTTTTTCGCTTGACAATCCATTTATATCACAGAATACGTCGGTTTTATATGTCATACGAGCAAGATCCTGAACCTTATCGCTATATTCCGCATCCTCGTTAAGGCTTTGGAAATCCGATATCATTCTATTGGTACTGCTCATCACGGTTTTTCTTGGTATGAAATTCGACAAGGCCTGCATGAATGTGTCTGTAAAACAGTGCCACAGGCCGTGTCTTGTGTTTTGACTCACAGCATTTTCCGACTTATCGCCGCCGTTGCTGTAGGTATAATATTTCTCGAGAATCCTTTCACTCTCACCATCTGTCGTAGAGTATACTGTTGTTGATGTGTTTTCGGTGCGAGCGAGCCATTCCGACGACTTCACCTCTTCATCCGGGGTATTGCATTCAAGCATCAGCATATCTCCGAATTCAGGGTATCTTATCGTTCCGTCAAAATAGAACATATAAGAACCGCTGAACGTAGCATTTTTCTGTACTCCATCGTCATTGCCATGATACACATTCAGCAATACGACGGCTTCCTCATACTCAGTGTAATAAACATCCAAAACATCATAATCATAATCAACAAGGTCGGCTTTAAACTCAGCGAAACAATGTGATTTCTGATCATCCACACAATTTTTTCTGCCATTTTCAAAATGATAATACAACTCGTAGACGGAGGCTATTTCGAGCTTTTCTGACACGGCCTGCATGAAGAGTGCTCTTCCGATCGCTTGGTTTAAAGCGTCTTCCTCATCAAGATACATATCAGACACGCCAATCACTCCCGTCGGGACGTAGAACCACGATGGCATACCTTCGTCACCAGAATATACGGGAGAACAAAAACTGTCTCCCGTATACACCAATAATGCAATTACTAAAAGTAACAGCTTCTTCACGTCTTATTCGTTGACTTTTTCCATTTCCTTGTCGAAAACTTGTTTAAACTTCTCATATTCGAAGTCTGTTCTCAACTTGGCATCGTTAGAAACTTTGTCTTTGATTTCTGAAAGAACGTTGTTTGAGCTGAGTTCGACGCATGAGTAGAACATGGTACCTTTTTCCATCTTCTCGTTCCATTCCTTAACCGGAATTGCGCCTGTCACAGTCTGGTCAACCACTGAACGGCTGAGGTCTTTAACGCTCTGTTTGAAATCCTGAGCATCGCCATCGATGTATGTTGATGAATAATCTTCAATCACACTCTCGATTTTGGTCTTCATGATACGGGCAAGTTCCTGTCTTGCATTGTTTCTTGCAGCCTGTTTGGCTTTTGGGAACTGGTTCTCGAACTGAGCCATGAATGAGCCTTCAACTCTGATGGCATCTTTTGTTGACATGCAAACATTGCAATCTTCCTGTTTCTCAGGAGCTTTTGTTGTTTCTTTTGATGAGCCGCATGAAACGAACATCATTCCGAGCAATGCTGCGCAGAAAAATAAACCTACTTTTTTCATATTATAATAATTTTAAGTTAGTGCCTACTCTTTGCTTTTCGGCTTCCGCATATTATTTAAATTTTATTCTTATTTGTTTGCTTGCCTTGCTGTTACCTGCTTTAAAGCTGATTTTTATCTCAGGATCATCCTGCGGATAGCAGTCCTGGCTGTCGAAATCGACATGGCAGATACCGTCAATATACCTTACATCGAAAGCGCTTGCGCAACTTGAGCTGATGGTCGGTTTTTGAGATGTCGTAATCATACGGCCTTTGTGAACCAAACGGAAGGCCATATGAGCAGGTCTGTTCTCAACCACCTCTACGATTATCGACTTGAAGATATCATAATACAAGCCAATGATTGTGTTAATTTGGCTGACACGTGAATCTTCCTCGTCGAGCTCTTTCTTCAAACCGTTAAGGAATGAGATATTGGTGTTGATTTCCTCAATGCTGCTCACAGTTTCCACTGCTTCCAGGTAAGTCTCAATTTTTTCATTGATGATTCTCTCTTGTTCGTTGTAAGCATTGATAAGGTCTCTTCTTTCAAACTGTGAGAAAGGATATCTCAGATATACGACATAATATTCATCACCGGATTTCTTATTATAATAACGTTCATAATAGACATCCGCCTTCTGAATGGTAATACCTTGAATAGCCGGCATTTTAGCCAGTTTCGTCTTAGTTCTGTTGATATACTCTTCCTGATAGTCGCTTTGGTCGTTGTTGACTATCATCACCGAGTTGTCGATAATCTCGCCTTCGACCTTCACTGCCACTGATTGGGAAATCTCATCCACCACGCCTTTCATGGCAAGACCTTTAGCGTCAGCAAGTGTGGCGCCTTCCTGTCCTTTGACGTAGATGTATTCGATATTCTCCTTGTCAGTGACCCATTTCGGTTTCTCTGTAGGATTTGACTCAACGAGCTTATAGCCTTTCTTCTGAGCCATCATACAAAGAGGCAGCATCATTGCAAGAGCGATTATTAAAATCTTTTTCATAGTCAATAATCTTCAAAATTTATTACTTATTAATCCATGAAACATCAGGATCTGACGCATTTTCTTCCGACTCTACGCCTTCGATAGCCTGATAATACTCGATGGCTCTGCTCTTACCCATATTGATAAGTTTCTTCAGCTTAGGGTCACGAGCTTGAATCGACTTGATAGCCTTGGCAACAGCCTTGTTCTCGTTGTCGTCCATGCCTATTTTGGTGATAGTAGTCTCTGAAAGGATTATTTTCTTGATGTTATCCACAAAATAGAATGACACTTCAAGTTCAGCCTTGTACTGTACAGGGATTGTAGGTGTAGCTGACTTCGACACAACGGTGATTGAAGTCACGATAAGGAAACGGCTCTCGTTTGTTGATGAGCCAAGTCCATTGAGAGACACTGCCTGGTTGAGTCTGTTGTAAAGAATCGTGAGGGCGTCTCCTTTGATGTCATTGTTAACCGGCATCAGCACGCGTACAGGAATCATCTGTTCAAAAGTCATCTCCTGAGCTTTGAGGAATGAACCTGATACGACAACCAGCAATGCCAGCAATAATAATTTGATCTTTTTCATAATAATTCCTTATTTAGTTTATAAAATCAGCCAAACTTCACTTGGGCCACGCATATAGATAGTTCCTTCTATGCTGTAATTGTTCCTGAGGAATGTCTGTAAGCCTGTAAGATATTCCTGAATATCAAGACGTTGTACAGCGCCACGTCTTCCTGTCTTTGTAAGAGGAATCATCACCTGGTTGAAAGTCAACAGGTTAGGTGTGATTGTTCTTGTAGGGTTGTTGTCGACGGTATTGTCTTGGAGCCAGTAGTAGATGATATCACCCAAAACGGTCTCTTCACCCTCAAAGTTGAACGTATCCTTCAGGAGGTTGTATTCTGAGGCATCTGTTCTCTTGATTTTCACAGTAATCTGGCGACCGTTCTGTGACATGTTAACGAACTCGTCCTGAAGTTTCTTGCAGAATGAATCCATGTGGTTGAGAACGGCCTCCTCGAGCAATGTGTTCACTGTTGCTGAGTTAGACGGTTTGCCATCGCCGTGTGCGTGTGCGATTTCTCTTGCGTTAGCGCTTAGATCAACAGCTCTCATATTGAAAGTGATGTAGCGTCCCATACCCTTTTCCATGACTTCAAAGTCAAGGTCAACGATAAAGTCGACGTTTGATGTACGTTTGAGGCGGTCGATTGGTGATTCGGCGATAGCGCCTTCAAGTCCGTAGTCGTCACCGATCAATGAGTTCTCCTGGTCTTCCTGTTTCATGCTCTTGATGAGGAACTCAAGGCTCTGTGTCTCAAAGCCTTTGCCCTTGAAGATTTCATTCAATGAAGCGATGACAAGACGGAGGTCACGGCTGTCTTCTCTGTTGAAAATATCATAGTCGACGATTGACTGTTCTTTGCCTGTCTCGTCTTTCCATTTCTGGATATAACCCATTTCATGGCAATACACGTCTGAAGGCACGACCATCAACATTGGTTTTGCGTATTTACCGGCGTCTGTGTTCTTTACGTTCTCAGCGTAGCCTTTGTCCTGCATGAATTTCACGAGGTCATCATAGAGAACCTGAACTTCCACTGACACAGTGTAGCCTTTGCCAGTTTTTACAGACTGAGGCTGTCCGGTTTTGTTGATGAAGCGAGGATACTGTCCGCCAGGTGTTTTCTTTGTTGGGAGAGCGAGGAATCTCTCAAAGAATGCGAGATTCTCTTCTGCCTTGGCATAAGAAACGATTGCCGGAGTTGCTTTGGTGTTTCCTGATGCGGTGATTCCGCGGAACAGACATGCTGCGACAGCGTCACGTTTCGCCATTTCCACACCTTCAACGGCGTCTTTAGCAGTGGTGGTCACAGTGAAAACTTTTGTTCCGTCCTGACCGACGCCAACATACTGAACTTCATACAACTGGTCGAGGATTCCTCTTTTTTCGTTTTGTTTCTGTGCAAAAGCTGTACTTACTATGAGCAGCAGCACGAAAGCTTGAATTAATCCTTTTGTTATGGTTTTCATATACTAACGATTTTTCTTTTTTACTTATTGAGTAGCAACAAATTACTTCCAGTTAATAGGCACATTTCTAAGTTCGATGTGGCAATCTTCGATATCGAATCCGATAACCGGAATAACTTTTGTCTTCATAGGGCTGATTTTGCCAGGGATGTTGATGCTAAACTTAACAGGGACATCCACCAATGTCTTATAATCATCGCGATACCATCCGTCATGATGCTCATTACCTTCACTATCATAACAAACTAATCTGCGCACTGTAAGAGTAGCGTTCACATCATGGTTCACCATCTTACATGTGAGTTTCACTGTTTGGGCGCCTTTGCTACCTACCAAAGAGACAAATTCAAGGTCCAACCATTCATCGCAAGGGTTAGAAATTTCCATTTCTTTCTTGTTTGATTTAGGAGTCTCCTGCTGTGTCTGTACAGGAGCTGGAGCAACCTGCTGCTGTTGTTGCTGTTGTTGCTGTTGTGGAGCTTCTGTCTGAGCACTTTTCTTGCGGCTGATTTTCTTCTCTCTCTTCGAGGTATTGTAATTGTTAGCTTTAAGTGTCTCCTGCTCGAATGGGTCATTCGACTGTGCATATGTGACTGCCGGTATTGCAGACAGCAACATAACTGCGATTACTAAGTAAATTAACTTTTTCATATTCAAAGATTTAGATAATTATTATTCTTTATTTTTCTTCTTTTTTAAATTTCTGCCACATAACAGGGACATTCTTTATCTCGATACGGCAATCGTCAACATCGAATGCTATGGCCGCCATCTTTTTCACCTTTTTAGGTAGGACTTGTCCAGGAATAGGAATTGCGACTATTGCTTTTTTGTCTGTTTTTATACGGATAGTTTGTGTTCTTGACGACGAATGAGCCTCTCCTTCACAGTCGTATGCCATCAGCTGACCGCCGATTTTGATATCTTTTGTGACACCTCTATTAATAATCTTGCAGTTAAGCGTCATTGTCTGCTCATCTTTGTCACCAATCAAAGAAATAAGTTTAAAGTCAATTTTTTCGCCTTCACATGCATTGCTTATCTGTATTTCCTTGTTAGAAAATTTAATCATCTTATAGAATACACAAGATGACATTGAAACTGAAACAATAACTAAAGCAAAAAGTAAAGTTAATTTTCTCATATTACATATTTTAAATTCCTATAAAATCAGCCAAGCCTCTCCCGGGCCGCGCATATAAATTGTGCTTTCTATACCGTAGTTATCGAGGAGAAATTCCTGAAGCTGTGTCACGTATTCGTTTGAGTCGAGGCGGCGCACCGCACCCTGTCTGTTTTTCGTTATCATAGGTATCATCACCTGACTGAATGACAGCACGTTAGGTGTGATATTTCTTGTCGGGTTGTTGTCAATTGTATGGTCTTGCAACCAATAATATATGATATCGCAGAGTTTTGTCTGCTTACCCTCGAAGTCGAATTTTGTTCTCTGGAAATCGTACTCGGAGTTATCGGTTTTCTTGACTTTCACTGTGACACGGTGTCCTTCTTTCTCCATTTTCTCGTAATGATTCTGTATTTTGTCGCAGAAATCATCCACATAATTAATAACGGCTTCTTCGAGGAGCGTGTTCACGGTGGCCACTCTTGACGGGTGTCCGTCGCCGTATGCATGTGCTATTTCGACAGCATTGGAGCACGGGTCGACAGCTCTCATGTTAAACGCCACATAACGATAGTCGTCCACTTCATAGAGGGCGAAGTCGAGGTCGACGATAAAGTCGACGTTTGCGCTACGTTTTATTCTGTCGAGCGGCGATTCCTTCACCGTGCCTGAAAGACCGTAATCATTACCAATAAAAGCGTTTTCGTCATTTTCCATCGAGACGCTTTTCAGCAGGAATTCAAGGCTTATGGTCTCAAATCCGCGCGAGGCGAAAATCTCGTTCAACGATGATATGACGAGGCGCAGGTCGCGGCTGTCTTCCCTTCCGAAGATGTTATAATCAGATATTTTCTGTTTCTTGCCGGTCTCGTCAACCCATGTCTGGACATAGTCCATTTCGGTGCAATATACATCAGCCGGCACCACCATGATGATTGGTTTGAGATATTTTCCGGCCGCTGTCTCCTTCGGTTTTTCCGAATATCCCTTATCCTGCATGAAATTAACGAGGTTATCATAAAGCACCTGCACATCTATTATAGCGTCGACGCCGTCTTCTAACTGTTTAACGTCGGATGCCCACACTTTGCCGATAAATCTCGCATATTTACCGACTGTTTTTTTAGATGTAGGCAGTTTAAAACCGGAGTTAGGCATTTTGAGGAAATCCACAAAATAATCCTCATTTGCCTGAATAACGCTTTCTCTCACGATAGGCGGCATCGGTCTTGTCTTCGATGAAGGAGGCAGTCCTCGCAGCAAGCAGACAGCGACGGCGTCACGTTGAGCATATTCGTAAGCGTCTTCCAAGGTAGCCGCGATGATTCTCATCTCAATAATCTGGGTGCCTTTAGAACCGACACCACCGATTCTGACATTAAACTGTGCGTTGAGAATATTATCGGCGTCTCTGTTTTGCGCGAAGACAATCATTCCTGATGCAATGATTATCAACAATATAAGATATATTTTACGAAAAACGTTCATGTAGACCCCTCCATTTTAAAGCGCAAATATATACATTATTTCAATATCAAACAATAAAATTTGACATTTTTTAATAATGTAAAACAATTTCCGCTCAACTCCTACAGCACGAATTTTGTGATTTCCTGATTCGGCTCAAGCTCGACAGGCTCTTTTCCGTATTGGAAAATCATCATCTTCTTGCCGCCTTTGAGGTAATATTTGTCGCCGATGACCCATATTGCAGTCGCCTCACGCAAACCGACAACCTTCATCTCCTGACGCACAGCGAGATATTCGTTGATACGGTCCTGACGAGTCTCGCCACCGTGTTTTATCATTTTGTCGATTTCCGGATGAGGATCGAGGTAATGAGGATTTATCTGGAATGGTATGAGATTCAATGTGTTAAAGCTTGCAGGCTGTACGATAGGCATATCGTTTGTAGTGCAAAGAGTCGGGCAAGCGATGTTTGAGCCGGCGCTCCATCCGATGTAAGGTGTACCGTTGTTTGCGCAGTCAGCGATAGCCTGCATCAGACCGAATTTATGAAGTTCAGCGACAAGATGGAAGGTGTTTCCGCCACCGACAACGATGCAGTCGGCAGTCTTCACAAGACCGACTTTATCCTCAACTTCATGAACTGAGACAAACTTTTTCACGCCCAGTTTCTCATTGAAAACTTTCTTAACTTTCTCAGTATAAGCGTCATAGCTCTTCGGATAAGGATTACCGCCGATAAAAACGCCAGCGAAAGGCACGAATGCCACCTTGCTCTCTGCGCCGAGTTTGTTCTTGTCAAAAAACTGCTCAAGTTGGGTCATTGCCCAAGCCAAATATGTTTCACCAAAATTTGTAGAATTGCTGATTAAAAGTAAGTTTCTCATATTTTTAAAGCTTAAAATTTTCTACAAAATTAAAAATTATTTCGATATGAAAAAGATTTTTTAATATTTTTGTGATGATAAAATTGAAAATTATGAAGAAACTTGTTTTTTTATTAGCAGTGATTTTGGGGATTATCAATAGTGTTAGTGGAGTTAGGAGCTTTAATGGCATTAGGGAGTTTAGGGAATATGAGTTGAAATCACCGAATGGGATTATTTCGCTGACGATTAGTGTCGGTGATGAGGTAAAGTATTCGGTAAAGCACGGAAATACAGTGATTATCAAGGGATCGGGGATTTCGATGGAACTGGGTGACGGGACGATATTAGGAGGATCGGTGGGATCAATAAAAAGCGTGAAGACACAGTCCGTTGATGAGGTTATAAAAGCAGATTTTTATAAAAAAGGCGAGGTAAAAAACAATTACAACGAATTGATTATCAAGTTTAAAGGAAATTACGCCCTAACTTTCAGGGCTTTTGACGACGGAGTGGCTTATCGTTTCTCCACAAGCTTCAAGAAGCCAATTATTGTCAAGAAAGAGAACGTAAATTATTGTTTTGACAAAGATTATGTGGCTTACATTCCATACGTTAATGCACGCAAAGGCGACGGAGACTTCCTGACGCAGCAGTTTTTCACATCATTTGAAAGCCAATACACCATTGATTCCATTTCAAAAATGGATGTTGAACGCATCGCCTTCACACCTTTATTAATATGTCTGAATGACGGCAAAAAAGCTGTTATTGTGGAGTCGGATTTGGAAGATTATCCGGGAACGTTTTTCCGCAAAGGCGAAGGCAACAGCTTAGTTTCGGTGCAGTCGACATATCCGAAAACGGAAGTACAAGGCGGGCATAACATGCTTCAAATGGTCGTGACAGAACGAGAAAGCTACGTAGCGAAAGTCGAGGGAACACGTGATTTCCCGTGGAGAGCGATGGTAATTTCGGAGAACGATGCCGAACTGATGAACAGCGATATGGTTTATAAGCTTGCATCGCCTTCGAGAGTTAAGGACGTGAGCTGGATAAAACCAGGAAAGGTGGCTTGGGACTGGTGGAACAACTGGAACATCTGGGGTGTGGATTTCAAGGCAGGCATCAACAACGACACATATAAATATTACATCGATTTCGCATCTGAAAACGGTATAGAATACGTGATTTTGGACGAAGGCTGGGCTGTGAACAAGCAGGCTGATTTATTCCAAATCGTACCGGAGATCGACCTCGAAGAACTCGTCGCTTACGCGAACGAACGTAATGTCGGATTGGTGCTTTGGGCAGGATATTATGCCATCGACAGAGACATGGAGCATGTGTGCAAGCACTACAGCGAGATGGGAATCAAAGGATTTAAGGTCGATTTCATGGACCGTGACGACCAGAAAGTGGTGGATTTCTACTACCGCATGGCAGCGATGGCGGCGAAATATAATTTGTTCGTTGACTTTCACGGAGCTTACAAGCCGACCGGACTGAGCCGCACCTACCCTAACGTGCTGAATTTTGAAGGCGTTTACGGCTTGGAGCAGTCGAAATGGGATGAAAACCTTAATCAGGTTAATTACGAGTGCATGATTCCGTATATCAGGATGGTGGCCGGGAACTTGGATTACACACAGGGTGCGATGGACAACGCCACAAAGTATCATTTCAGAGCAATCTACACCAACCCGATGAGCCAGGGAACACGATGCAGACAACTTGCCGAATATGTTATTTTTGAGTCGCCGTTCAACATGCTGTGCGACAGTCCGACAAAGTACATGCAGAACCCTGAGTGCACGCAGTTCATTGCAGAGATTCCTACAGTGTGGGACGAGACGGTGGCGCTTGACGGAACGCTTGGGGAATATGCCGTGATTGCAAGGAGAAAGGGAGAAACGTGGTATATCGGGGCGATAACGAATTGGGATGCGAGAAGTTTGGAGATTGATTTGAGTAGGATTGATGGGATTAGCATGATAAAGAGGATTTATGAGGATGGAGTGAATGCTGATCGTAATGCCGAGGATTATAAGATAATAGAGGATAAGATGGAGAAGATGGATAAGGAGGAGAAGACAGAGAAGGAGGATGAGAAAGAGAAGATGGGGAAGATTAGGATTGATTTAGCAAGTGGCGGAGGGGCCGTTATTATTGTAAAATAAGCAATTAAAACTATAAAAAAATCAGTCTGGGTAATCGCTTCGCAATCACCGCAAGGCCTTATTTTTGTATAGTTTTAATTAAGTACGGTTCTGAATCAGTAAGCAACTTCCTCGAGGAAGAGAGCGTGGGCAGGCATGGAGGTGCCGGCGGAGCAACGGTTTTTCTTTTCAATAATTTCACGGAAGCCATCGAGAGTAAGTTTCCCCTTCCCTACTTCGAGCAAGGTGCCGACGATAGCGCGCACCATATTGCGTAAGAAGCGGTCGGCTTTGATACGAAACACGAGCAGGTCGTTCTGTTCAAACCAATAAGCCTCCATTATTTTGCAGTTGTTAGTCTTAACTTGGGTGTGAAGCTTTGAAAAACTCGTAAAATCCTGATAATCAAAGAGAATTTTAGCCGCTTCATTCATCTTTGCGACATCGAGAGAACCATATATATATAAGGAGTCGTCGGTGTGGAACGGATTTTTGGTGCGAGTGACGTAATAATGATATGTGCGCGATTTCGCATCGAAACGTGCGTGAAGATAAGGATCGACCTGCCAGCAGCGGTATACTACAATGTCATTAGGCAAAAACATATTCAGTTGATTTACAAACAGTTGCAAATCCCCAATAGGTTCGCTTTCAAAATGAGCGTAGAAGTTTCGTGCATTGACGCCAGTATCGGTGCGGCCACATCCGGTGACGGAGACATCCTGTTTCAGTTTTAGGCTGATACATTTTTCGAGGGTCTCCTGCACGGTTATGTCACCAGGTTGGATTTGCCAGCCGTGATAAGCTTTTCCGTTATATGCCAGATGTAAAAAATACCTATTCATACATATTTTTCGTCCTGCAAAATTAAAAAAAAAGCACAAAAAACTTGCACAAGTGAAAATTTATTTTTATCTTTGTCGGGAATATTAACCTCAAAATCGTAAAGCTATGCCAATATACATGCTAAAAGACGAGGTATATGATTTTCCGCCTGTCAGTCAGTCGACAAAGGACGGATTACTTGCGATTGGCGGAGATTTGTCGCCCGAGAGGTTGCTCGTCGCCTATTCATCGGGGATTTTTCCATGGTATACGGAGGGAGAGCCCATTTTATGGTGGTCGTTAAACCCACGCATGGTGCTCAAACCGACTGATTTGAAGGTAACTAAGTCGTTATGGAAAACGATAGAATCGAACAAATATTCCTGTTCGTTTGACGCTGATTTTGAGGGAGTGATACGAGCCTGCGCCACTGTGCCGCGCTCTGACGAGCAGCTTGAAGAAGAGGAAGACAAGGACGAGCCAAGTCCGTGGATCAGTGAGGACATGATTGCGGCTTATTGCGAGCTGCACAATTTGGGATTCGCACATTCCGTTGAGGTTTACCAGGACAATGAGCTCGTCGGAGGGCTTTACGGCGTTGCCATCGGGAAGGTCTTCTGTGCCGAGTCAATGTTCCACACCAAGACAGACGCATCGAAGGTGGCGTTGTACAATTTATGTCAGTTTTTGATTAGGAACGGTTTTGAACTCATTGACGCTCAACAGGAAACAGGACATATGAGGAGAATGGGGGCGGCTCCTATACCGAGGAAGGAGTTTATGAAGATGCTGAAGGGACTGGTGAATGAAATGAGCCTCGTTGGAAATTGGGGAGACGGGAGTGCGGAGTTAGAGAGGTTGGATTTGGAATAGGATTAGAAGGATAAGGAGGATGAATAAGAAGAAAAAAAAGGAATCCTTTAGAGGGATTCCTTTATTCTTATGAGTTTTTCAAGGAGTGGTTCGACCAGGTCTAGGCGGAGCATGTTGGCTCCATCGGATTTGGCGACTGCAGGGTTTGGATGAGTTTCCATGAAGATACCGTCTGCGCCAACGGCGATGGCCGCCTTCGAGATAAGTTCGATAAGTTCGGGTTTGCCACCTGTGACGCCGCCAGTTTGGTTTGGCTGTTGCAGAGAGTGAGTAACATCCATGATGACAGGCACGTTGTTTTTCTGCATATCGTAGATGTTACGGTAATCCACAACAAGGTCCTGGTAACCGAAGAAATTACCCCTATCAGTAAGCATAATGCGTTGATTTCCGGACTGTTGCACCTTTTCAACGGCGAAACGCATCGATTCACCTGACAGGAACTGACCCTTCTTGATGTTCACTATCTTGCCTGTTTTAGCGGCGGCGATTAATAAATCCGTTTGACGGCACAGGAAGGCCGGGATTTGCAGTATATCGACGTAATCTGCCGCCAAGGCCGCTTCTTCGCAAGAATGGATATCGGTGACGACCGGAACGTTGAATTCCTTGGAGATATTCTTAAGCACATTGAGAGCCTTCTCATCCCCTATTCCCTGGAAAGAATCGAGGCGCGAACGGTTAGCCTTCCGGTAAGAACCTTTGAAAACGAAAGGGATATCGAGAGCTTTGGTGATTTCCACCAGTTCCCCGGCAATTTTAAAAGGCGACTCCTCATCTTCGATGACGCACGGGCCTGCGAGGAGAAAGAAACGGTTAGACTTGATATTCCTAAGAAAAGGGTAATTGCTTAAAGTTATCATTTGAAAGAAATTTTTTGCAAAGATAAGGATTTTTTTATTTTTTTTTATTTTTTTGTCGCTTATATAAAAAAAATGTGTATTTTTGCAATGTACTATGTACGAAAACTAACTAATTTATTTAATAACTAAATTCTATTCTTATGAAGAAAGTATTTACATTAGCACTCGTGATGGCAATGGCCATTACAACCTTTGCACAGGTAAAGGGCGTTAAGAAACAATCAATTAAGAATCTTCAGCCAGTGCAGAAAGTTTCGGTCACAGGCTTGGAAGACCTCTATGCAAACGTCCCAGCCTCGACAAGAAGCATTATTACAGCTCCAGAAGAGGAAGAGTTAAGTTACTCAACTTACGACTGGCAGACCAACGCCGCTTCAAGAAACTTTGTTGCAACATGGCCTGACGGTTTTGCAGTAATGTGCTTCACACAGGCAACAGACGCGACCTATTCAGACCGTGGTACTGGTCTTCTCATTTGGGACCCGGCAGTCGGTGAATGGGAGTTCACAGAAACTCATATTGAAGATTTCTCATCATTACCGGCAGCAGAACGTAAGACCGGTTTCGGTTCAATCTCACGTTGGGGAAAGAACGGTCTCGTTATCGCAGCTCACTCATCAAATTATTGCCATCTGTTCTTCTGCGAAGATTTCCGCAATGGTAGCCGTGATTTCGGCACAGTGGTTACACTTCCAAATGAATTAGAGCCAACATGGCCATGTATCCAAGTTTCAGGCGAGAACCTCGACATCATTCATATCGTTGCAACACAGTACACATCAACAGATCCATTTGATGATGCACTTCGTTACTATCGCTATGAGAACGGGGCATTTACAGTTGATGCAGCACTTCTCGAAGCTTTTGACGCAGACCACATGGGCGGCGGCGGTTCAAACATCACCTACTTCATGCCTTACAATCCTGAAAAGCCAAACCGCGTTTCAATCGTTGTAAATGACGCATGGGTTGACGGTAAAGTTGTCATTTCAGAAGACAATGGTGCAACTTGGACAGAAAAAGTTTACTACCAGCACCCAGGTATCCACACCACATTCGAGACCTCATTCTTATATCCACGTTGGGCAAGCGCAGCTTATGACGCAAACGACAAGCTCCACATTGTTTACGAGTATAACGGTTCAACAGGTGAGCCTGGTTCAGGTTCATACTATCCAACCCTCGGTGGTGTAGCATACTGGAGCGAGAATCTTTACAAAGATGCAATGTGCATCGGTGGTATTGGCAACGTAGGCGAGCATTTCATCTTAGACTCAACATATCTCAACCAAGACCTTTATATGTCAGAATGGTACTGGTCAGATGCTAACCACGACCCACTTCCGGAATATTTCGGTGAACTTCAGATTCTTGACGAAAATTTGAATGTTGTCCCTTACGATGGCGAGCTTCCAGAGACATATTACTGGCTTAATCTTGAAACAAAAGACCACGGTGCATACAACAGCGGTATCGCAGCATTCCCATCAATGTTCATTGATGAGCAAGGCAGAATGTTCGCATTCTGGTCAATGATTGCCGGTGACGGTGAAAGCATGTTCTGGGACGGAACAAATAACTTCTACAGACTGTTCGGCGCAGTGTCAGTTGACGGCGGTTACACATGGACAAGACCAGTTCACCTCCTTACTGACATTATGAATCTTTACGACGAAATGGTTTACGGTCAGGTAATCCCTTACCTCTACACAGACGCTGAAGGCGACTATGTATGGTACTGCTATGCTAATGACCAAGAAACAGGTACATTCGTACAAGGCGATGAGAGTGATGCTACCAACAACCAATACAGAGCAGTCAAGGTTTACTTTCACTACCTCTGGGACGGTGTTGAGGAGCCAACATTGACAGTTGCCCCAAGCATCAACGTTTATCCTAACCCAGCACAGGGTTCATTCAACGTAAGACTCAACAACGAGAGCAACGTCAACATCTACAATGCTGTTGGTCAGTTAGTTAAGACTTACAACAACGTTACAGAGCTCAACGTCAACCTCGAGGCTGGTGTTTACTTTGTGAACGCAGGCAACCAGACAGTTAAGGTTGTTGTGAAATAAATTTAGCCAATAGCCATTAGCTATTAGCCAATAGTAGAGACGTCAGGAGATGGCGTCTCTACTTTTTATAGGCTTAATAGGATTAATAGGATGAGTGGGATTAATATTAAAGATTATCTTGATGAATTAGTATCACGGAATAATACCGAGACGTTTATTAAAGATGATCCGGTGCAGTTTCCGAGAAGGTATTCGGACATTCATGACATTGAGATAGCGGCGTTTTTGGTGGCCACGATAGCGTGGGGAAACAGGAAGATGATATTGAACAATGCCAATAAGATGCTGGATATCATGGGTAAGTCGCCATACGATTATGTGATGTCGGGAGGATGGGAGAAGTTAGACCCGGACAAGTGTGTGCACAGGACGTTTTTTAATAGAGATTTGAAGTATTATTGTAATGGGATTAGTAGGATAAGTAAGACAAGTACTTTAGAGGACGTGTTTTATAATGAGGAGCATGATGTGTGGAGTGGGATTGAGAATTTCAGAAAGTTGATGGCGGAGGCGAATGGTGGGATGTATAGCAAGCACATTTCAAATCCTTGTTGTGCGGAGCCGAAGAAAGGTTCGGCATGCAAGAGGCTGCATATGGCGCTGAGGTGGTTGGTGAGAGACGACGGAATTGTAGACCTTGGCATTTGGAAAAAACTGAGACCAAAAAATTTGATGATACCGTTGGATGTGCATGTGGCGAGAGTTTCGAGGGAGTTGGGATTGATTGACAGGAAAAGCAACGACAGGACGACGGTGGAACTGCTGACGGAGAAACTGAGGGAATTTGACAGAGAAGACCCTGTAAAGTATGATTTTGCTTTGTTTGGAGTGGAATTGATGTAGTTTTAAGACTATGCAAACACCAGTCTGGATATGCTTCGCATACCTCAGGGCCTGGTTTTTTGCATAGTCTGAAAATTTTAAAATGTTGATAACTTTGCAATTTTGGCAAGTTATCAACATTTTTTGTTGTTTTTATGATGATTGATGAAGTTTTTTTTATAATTTTGTAGGATTATTAGGATTCATGGGATGAATAGGATAAATAATTGAATATAAAATGATTAACTAAATTAAACAAAATGAAAAGAAGTTTTACTTTGATGTTAGCGGCATTTTTGATGCTGATGACGAATTTCGTTTGGGGACAGACGAGAGACGAAGTTGTTGCGTACACATTGGATGGAACCATTACCGGTGGCACAAACGGTTATGCAACTGAGAGTGAAATTACCCAGAACAATCTCACATGGATGGTCATGGGTAACACCACACAAAATCCTTGGCGCATTGGCGGTAAGAGTCTTACCAATGAGAACCGTCCTGTTTATTCAACAGGCACGATTTCAGACAACATCACAAAGATTGTTGTCACTCATGGTACAGCAAGTGGCATTACAGTAAACTCGATGACTCTTATTGTTTCAGCGAATGCCGATTTCAGCAATCCTACAAGTACATTGACTGGAGATTTTGTTGCGAGTTCGACGACTACATTCACAAGACCTACGGCAACAGATTGGAGCGGAAAGTATTTTAAAATCATATACAACGTTTCTGTTTCAGGAACTTCAAACAAATACTTCCAGTTTACCAAAGCCGAATTCTACAAAGAAAACGGAGGCACACAAAGTGTTGCCACTCCGACATTCTCTCCGGCAGCAGGAACATATACCACAGCACAGAATGTGACGATAAGCTGCGAAACATCAGGTGCAACGATATATTACACAACAGACGGCACTGCACCAACGACATCTAGTTCGGTGTACTCCTCTCCTATTGCCATCAGCACTACGACAACCGTTAAGGCAATGGGTGTTAAAGCCGGAATGAGCAACAGTAGCGTGGCGACAGCTGTTTACAACTTCCCTGCCGTTTATGCAACCATCGCAGCATGGAAGGCCGAACACACAGCGGCAAGCAGTGTTGTTTCCAGCATTTCCGGTGATTTGACAGCTGTTTTTCAAAACGGCAACAGTTTGTATGTGCAGGATGCAACAGGTGGCCTGCTTATTTACGGCAACCTCGGCAAGACATACAGCAACGGCGATGTCATTAGCGGCGGTATTTCAGGAACATCGACACTTTACAATGGAACAATAGAGTTTATTCCAACGTCAACATTCCCTGATGGAGTCGCAGGAACAGCAGTTCAGTCTACAGTAGTGACAGTGGCCGAGATTCTTGCCGATTATAGCACATATGCAGATCGTTTGGTGAAGATTGAAGGTATCACATTTGATTCAGACCACACATTTGCCACCAACAATACCGCTGGCAGAACCGCCACATTCACACAGAGCAACAGTACAATGACATGCTTCGACTCGTTTAAGGTTTTGGCAGGAGTTGAAGTAACCGAAGGTGAAAACGCCGACATCATCGGATTGGTTGGATGCTATGTCAACGCGACCAACGACACAAAACAGATTTTCCCAAGATCGGCAAATGACATCATAGAGCAAGTCATCCCTACAACATTTAATGTCAGTGTTGCGTCAGGTATTGCCAACGGCACTGTTAGCGTTGATCCAACGACAGCAACAGAAGGCACCACCATCACAGTGACAGCGACACCTAACGACACTTACGTTTTGGAAACTTTGACATATTCTTACGAAAGCAACACTTTCGATATTGACCAGAACACAATGCAGTTCACAATGCCGGCAGCCGACGTTATTGTCAATGCGACATTCTCACAACTGCCACAAGTTGCGACACCAACATTCACTCCAGAGCCAGGATATTTCACATCGGTACAAAACGTAACGATAGCATGTACAACTGCTAATGCAACGATATACTACACCTTAGACGGTTCAGACCCAACAACCACAAGTGCTGTATATACCGAGTCGATAGAAGTGAGTGAGACCACAACCATCAAAGCATTTGCAGTGAAAGACGGAATGCTTGACAGTGAGATAGCTACCGGTTTGTTCACCATTGAGATTCCTACATTGACATTCAACAAGTTGGCGACCCACACTGATGTCACAAACAATGGCATCTATATGATTGTTGATGTTGCTGGTGGTTATGCTTTGACAAGCGCCAACGGAACAGGTTCTGCACCTACAGCAGTGGCAGTAGCAATCGAAAACGATGCCATCACCGGCAATATTGCAGACGAGTTACAGTGGAACTTCAGAGCTGTGGATGGTGGTTACAAAATCAATCCTATCAACGACACATTGGTATTCCTTTACACCACCAGCAGCAACAACGGTGTAAGAGTCGGAGCCAACAGCAACAACGTTTGGGAACTCAACATCACTGACAATGCGAATTATCATGGTTTCAAGAACGTTGCAACAAGCCGTTACATCGGTGTTTACAACAACCAAGACTGGCGCACATACACAACAATTCACAACAACATCAAGAACACACAGATGGAAATCTTCGTTCTTGGCGAGGCACCGGTTCACACCTATTATAATGTCAATGTTGCGAGCAGTATTGCCAACGGCGAAGTTTCAGTGTCAGACACAACAGCCGAAGCAGGCTCAACAATAACCGTAACAGCAACTCCGGCCTCAGGTTACGAGTTGGCAACACTGACATACACCTATGGCTCGACTTCATACAACATCAACATGGAGACGATGCAGTTCACAATGCCGGCAGGCGACGTGACAGTAAACGCCACATTCACTGAGCTCGCACATGTAGCCAACCCGACATTCATGCCAGCAGCAGGCTCATTTATCTCTGTGCAGCAGGTTTCGATAGCATGCGCAACTGAAGGCGCTACGATTTACTACACAACAGACGGCACCGAGCCTACTACCGAAAGTACAGAATTCACCGAGGCATTCACAGTGAGTTCAACCACTACAGTGAAAGCCTTTGCAGTGAAAGAAGGATTCAACAACAGCGACGTGGTTTCAGCAGAGTACGTCATCATCGAGCCTATGACGATTGCAGCAGCAAGAGCGTTGGCAGTCAACGAATACGCTTTGGTGCAAGGTATTGTGACATTTATTGACGGCAGAAACGTTTACGTACAAGATGCCACAGCAGGTATCGACTTGTTCCTCAACAACAACACTGTTCCGAGCACATTAGCCATTGGCGATATGGTGAAAGGATACGGCAAGATTGCGGTTTACAACGGTCTCGTAGAGCTTTCAAGCATCAACGGCGGCAACGAAAATCAATTCTTAGTATTGTCGAGCAGCAATCCGCTTCCTGTATCAATTAAGACTATTGCTGAAATTTTGGAAGACGCAGAGGGAAGCAACATGTTACAATCAACACGTGTGCAGATTGTGGATGCAACAGTCGGAACAATCAACACGAGCAACAACACCCCTATCACACAAGGCGAAAGCACGCTGAACATTTACAAGATGCCGGTGGTGGAAGGACTTGAAGAAGGCGACTTTGTGACAGTAACAGGCGTCATAGGATGCTACAACAACCCACAATTACGTGTAGCAAGCGCAACAGATGTCACATACGCACATCCTGCAGGCATCACAGTCACTCCGGCAACGTTGTCAGGATTCAACTATGTGTATGAAGAAGGTCCTTCGACAGTGAAGACATTCAACATCAGTGCAAGAAGCCTCACTGCTCCGACATACATCTACGCGTCAGAAAACTATGAGATTTCATCATTCCCAGGCGAAACATTCTATCCGGAGAGCGTAATCACCATCAACACCTACACAGGCGCTTACGACTACACCATCAAGGTGAGATTGAAAGCCGGTTTGGAAATTGGCGAATACAACGAGGACTTGATAATCAGCCAGGAAGAAGTCGGAAGCATCGTCATGGCATTGAGCGGCAGTGTCACCGACGAGCAGCCACAGCCACAGGGCGGTTACACACGTTTGAGCGATATCTCGTTGTTGACCAGCGGCTCGAAGGTCATCTTCGCAGCACGTTACAATGAGAATGTCAACGAATATTTCGCCATGACAGCACAGGCATCAGGCAAGCCGGAAGGCGTTTTATTCACAAGCGTCGTCGACAACGGCGAGATTTTGCCAGCCGAAATCACCGATGTTGAAGAAACCTTCTACTGGACTGTCGACGTGAACGGTGACAACTACACATTCACCAATGCAAATGGCGACGTGTTAGGATACAACAGCAGCACCAACTTCGCCAACGGTGGCGATAACACAGCATGGAGCATCACGTACCAAACTTCAGAAGAAGGTGCTATGGTTCCTAACTATTCAGGTTTTGTTGTTGGCAACGTCAACACACCGGTGAGAGCCATCGCATTGAACAGCAACCATAACTTCGGTCCTTATCATACACAGAACATGACAAGTGATCAATACAACTTCTTCCTCGACATGTTCGCAACAGTTGGCGGCGGCACACTCACTTGCGCCACTCCGGTGTTCACACCAGAAGCAGGCACATACTATGAGGCACAGACTGTAGAAATCACATGCAGCACAGCAGACGCAACCATTTACTACACATTGGACGGCAGCGAGCCTGATGAGAACAGTGAGGTTTACGAAACACCTATCACAGTGGCGGAAAGCATGACTATCAAAGCCATTGCGATGAAAGAAGACTATGAAAACAGCAATATCGCTACAGCGGAATACACTATTATTATAGGTGCAGCAACCATCTTCGAGCAAGACTGGGAAGGCGACATGAACGGCTGGACATTTGTGACAGTGGAAGGCGGCAACGCATGGAATATCAGTCAATATCAAGGCAACCACTACGCATACGCCAATGGTTACAATGGCGGTGTCAACGAACAGTGGTGCATCTCCCCTGCTTTCGACCTTTATACGTACACTGGCGCAAGTTTGACATTCAGAAATGCCAAGAACTATAATGGTCCGGACGTACAGTTGTTCTTCTCGAACGATTATGACGGCGAGAATCCTGTAACAGCGACATGGGTTGAACTCGAGTTCAACAAGTCAACCGGTTCATACGCATGGGTTGAGTCAGGCACTATCGATTTGGCTAACTTCACAGGCGACGAGTGCTACATCGGATTTAAATATACTTCCACTGAGACCGAGGCAGCAGCTTGGGAAATCGACGATGTTACATTGATGGGATTCACCACAGAGCCATATCTGACAGTGGCACCTAACGCTTTGAGCGGATTCAGTTATATCGTTGGAAATGGCCCATCAGCGGCACAGACATTCACCGTATCAGGTGGCAATTTGCCTCCAGCGCCAGGCGGAACTTCAGGCGGAGTTAATATCTCAATCAGCAACAGCAATTTTGAGCTCTCTCTCGACGGAGAAGTATATTCGAATAATTTAAGCATAGAAGTTGTTGGAACCCTTGAGCCAACTACAGTTTATGTAAGACTTGAAGCAGGTTTGCCTGTCTATGAGTATATCGGCATGATATTCATTGAAGACGGCGGGACCACAGTTTCAGTTAGCGTAATCGGTAATGTTATTGAAGAACCGATTCCTGGCGACGATTGGAACAGAATTTATGCTCTCAGCGACTTGCACGACGGCGACCAAGTAATCCTTGCATCACGTTACGATGCGACAGTCGGCGACGGCTACTATGCAATGACAGCAGGCGTTTCAGGAAAACCGGACGGAGTGTTGTTCACATCAGTTAACAATGCAGGTGTTGAGCAGCTTCCAGCAGAGATTGCAGACGACGCTGACACATATCTGTGGAACGTGACACTCGAAGGTGACGTCATCACACTCGTGAATGCAGCAGGCGACAGCCTCGGATACAGCAGCAGCACCAACTTCGCGGGCAACACCAACACTGAGTGGAACATCGCCCTTCAGACATCAGAGGAAGGCGCATTGATTCCTAACTACACAGGATTCGTAATCACTAACGGCACCACAACAAACCGTGGCATCGCAAAGAACTCCAACAACAAGTTCGGAGCATACGCGACAAGCAACATGAGCAATCCTGACTACAACTTCTTCCTCGACCTGTTCGTATATGGCGGCTCAGTGACCCCAACAGTGGCAACACCAGTGTTCAGCATGGCATCAGGCACATATTATGAGACTATTGAAGTTGAAATCACATGCGCAACAGAAGGTGCAACGATTTACTATACAACAGACGGCAGCGACCCGACAGAAGACTCAGAAATTTACGAGGAGCCTATCGTTGTTGAAAGCGACATGACCATCAAGGCCATCGCAATGATGGAAGGTTATGACAACAGTGGCATCGCAACAGCAAGCTACGTCATCATGAGTGATGTTGTGGTTATCATGAGCCAAGACTGGGAAGGCAACATGAACGGCTGGACATTCGTGACAATCGAAGGTAACAAGCCATGGACTATCGGCACATATGCCGGCAACCACTACGCCAACGCCAACGGTTACGGTGACGATGTCAACAACGAGCAGTGGTGCATCTCCCCTGCCTTCAACCTCAACGCACGTGCTTACCAGAACGTGACATTGACATTCATGAACGCCACCAAGTTCGACGGTCCGGCACTTGAGCTTTACTTCTCGAACGACTATGACGGTCAGGATCCGACAGCGGCATCATGGGAGCCATTGGAGTACATCCCATCAGAAGGCAATTACACATGGACAGAGTCTGGTGAGATCTCACTCGACGAGTTCAGCGGCGAGAACTGCTACATCGCATTCAGATACATCAGTACCATCGAAGACGGCGCCGCAGCATGGGAAGTCGACGACATCATGATCGTGGCAGGAGAAGGTCAGACAACAATCACACCTGACGCCACATTGGATGTTGCTGTGTGGAACAGGATCAACGAACTTGTTATCGAGAACAACGGCGATGCGACATTGAACGTTGTGGTTTACAACCTTGTCGGTCAGCCAGTGTTGAGCGAGACTATCGCTACAGGCAGCAACGTGATTCGTCATAATTTTGCAGAAGGCGTTTATATCGTGAGAATAAGCGACAGCAAGGAGATGACAGGAGTCAAGGTGGTTGTGACAAGATAGCCATTAGCCATTAGCTATTAGCCATTAGCTATTAGCGGAATCGTTTATTCATAAACGATTCCGCTTTTTTTATAGAATTATTTGAATAAATAGTATAAAAAAATAGCCGTTAGGCTATAAAGACTAACGGCTAATGGCTATTGGCTAATAGCTAATGGCTTATTCCATTACTCTGCAGACCAGATTTCTGTCGCCGAAGGCGTCGTCGATTCTGGTGACGTGTGGGAAGTACTTATCCTGAACGTCACTCTTCAATGGGAAGCCAGCTTCTTCACGGCTGAATGGGAATTTCCATTCGTTTGCCATCAACATCTCGGCTGTGTAAGGAGCGTGTGAGATGATGTTGTCGCCCTGAGGTGCCTTGCCGTCCTCGATGTCTTTGATTTCCTGACGAATCTTAATCATCGCGTCGACGAATCTGTCGAGTTCTGCCAACGGCTCGCTCTCGGTAGGTTCGACCATCAAGGTCTCGTGAACCGGGAATGCCACTGTCGGTGCGTGGAAGCCGTAGTCCATCAAACGTTTTGCGATGTCAATAGCGGCAACACCTGTTGTCTTGTTGATCTGGTTGATGTCGAGAATCATCTCGTGTGCAACGTGACCGTGGTTGCCGGTATAGAGGATCGGATAGTAATCTTTAAGTCTGTCTTTCAGGTAGTTAGCATTGAGAATAGCGCCCATTGTAGCTTTCTTGAGACCTTCGCCACCCAACATCTTGAGGTAGCAGTAAGTGATTGTGAGGATCTGTGCGCTACCGAATGGAGCTGCTGACACTGCGCCTTTCTGTTCTGAACCGCCAGTCTTGAAACAGACGTGGCTTGGCAGGAACGGAACGAGGTGTTCTGCAACGCCGATAGGACCTACGCCAGGACCGCCACCGCCGTGAGGGATAGCGAATGTCTTGTGCAGGTTGAGGTGGCAGACGTCAGCGCCGATGAAGCCAGGACATGTGAGACCGACCTGAGCGTTCATGTTAGCACCGTCCATATAGACCTGACCGCCGTTGTCGTGAACGAGTTTCACGAGGGTGCGGATGCCGTCTTCATAGATACCGTGTGTTGAAGGATATGTCACCATGAATGCGGCGAGAGTATCCTTATATTGCTCGGCTTTCTCTTTAGCGTCGGCGAGGTCGATGTTACCGTGGTCATCGCATTTCACGACGACGACCTGCAGACCTGCCATGGCTGCTGATGCAGGGTTAGTTCCGTGTGCTGATGCAGGAATCAAACAGATGTTACGATGGCCTTCGCCCTTTGCCTCCTGGTAACGGCGGATTGTCATCAAGCCTGCGTATTCACCGCTTGCACCTGAGTTAGGCATGAACGAGATACCTTTGAAGCCAGTGATTTCGCAGAGGTCTTTCTCCATCTCGTTGATCATCTCGAGATAACCTTCAGCCTGTTCTGCCGGCACGAATGGGTGGATGTTACCGAATTCCGGCCAGCTGAGTGCGAACATCGATGTTGCCGGGTTCAGTTTCATTGTGCATGAGCCAAGCGGAATCATGCAGCGGTTCAAACTGAGGTCGCGGTTTTCGAGCTGTTTCATGTAACGCATCATGTCGGTCTCGCTGCGATACTTTGAGAACACCGGGGCTGTCAAGAATGCTGAGGTTCTTCTCATGCCTTCCTGGATGCCGCAGAAGCTCTGGCAGTTAGGGTCGCAAACGAGTGGCTGATGTGCCTTGCCGAGAGCTTCAGCGATGACCATTCCGATTTCGTCAAGGTCTTCGCGGCATGTTGTCTCATCGATGCTGATGCCGAAGTGCTGCTTGTCGATGATACGGAAGTTCATGCAGTGTTTCTCAGCGATTTCTTTCACTTTGCATGTGCAGGCGCCTTCCGGCAACTCAAACAGCAAGGTGTCGAAGAAGTATTTGTTGAGCTGTTTCACGCCGTATTTCTCCAACTCTTTTGCGAGTTTTCCGGCGAGGCAGTTGATATGATGTGCGATTTCCTTGATGCCTTCCTGTCCGTGATAGATTGCGTAGAATCCCGACATGATGGCGAGCAAAGCCTGAGCTGTGCAGATGTTTGATGTAGCTTTCTCACGTTTGATGTGCTGCTCACGTGTCTGCAGTGCGAGACGGTAAGCCGGGTTGCTAAGGGCGTCTTTCGAGATACCGATGATACGACCTGGCATTGAACGTTTGTAAGCTTCTGTTGTCGCGAAGTAACCTGCGTGAGGACCGCCGAAGCCCATTGGGAGACCGAAACGCTGGTTGCTGCCGAACACCACGTCAGCGCCCCATTCGCCTGGAGGTGTGATGAGAGCCAAGCTCATCAAGTCGGCAGCGACGCCAACCTGCATGCCCTTTTCTTTCCAAGCCTTCACTGACTCACGGTAGTCGATGACTTCACCGAACTGGTTAGGGTTCTGGACGATGACGCCGAAGTATTCCTCACCTGCGCTGAAGTTCTTGATATCGTCAACAACGACTTCGATTCCGAGGAAATGAGCTCTTGTCTTGATGACCTCGATTGTCTGCGGGAACATGTCGTTTGCCACGAAAATCTTGTTGACATTGGCTTTCACCTGGGCGCGTGTACGTTCATGATAGAACATAAGCATTGTCTCAGCTGCTGCCGTAGCCTCGTCGAGCAATGAAGCGTTTGCCAAAGGCATTGCAGTCATGTCGCTGATAACTGTCTGGAAGTTGAGCAAAGCCTCGAGACGGCCTTGTGAAACCTCAGCCTGATAAGGAGTATATGATGTATACCAACCCGGGTTCTCAAGGATGTTACGTGTGATGACGCCTGGGGTAATCACGTTGTAGTAACCCATTCCGATGTAGCTACGGAACTGTTTGTTCTTCGCGCCGAGAGCCTTGAGGTGGCTGATGCATTCGTATTCGTTCATTCCGCGACCGATATTGAGGTCTTTTTTAAGACGGATATCCGGAGAAATAATCTCATCGACGAGTTGTTCGGTCGATTTCACGCCAATGACCTTAAGCATTTTTGCAACATCTGCTTCTGTAGGACCATTGTGGCGTTTAATGAAGTTGTTGTTAATCATATAGTTATATTTTGATTTGTTATTAATCATAAAAACGTGCAAATTTATATTTTTTTATTCAATTTTCCGAAAGATTTTTATAATTTTGCATCATAATTTTTTAAAATATGAAAAAGATAGTTTTTTTATCAATGATTTTGGCTGTTTTGACAGCAGGTTGCAAGAAGGATGACAGTAAATCAACTGCTTTGAATTACAATGATACCGACCCTATCAGAATGGTATTCACGAGCACCCATACAATCGACGTCCAGTCTGATTATGACATCACCTACGAGATATTGGGAACCGACTCAATTACAGTGTTGAGATTTGAACGTCCGGGCGTTCTCAAGGCTTTAAACGTCGGAACCGACTCGGTAAGAATAAGCAACGGATACGAGACCAAAACTGTTGGTGTAGTTGTTGACCTTTTCACAGAGCCTACTTTTGAATTCGGATGCTCACCTGCGAGAATAAAAAGTTTATATGGCAACCCGTCACAGGCTCCTGCAAGTGCCGACACATTGTGCTATATTTACATTGGCGGCCCAAGCACCAATTACATGTATTCGCCGACTTGTTATCACATGGATTTCTTTTTCATTGATTCACAATATGTCATTTCTCAGGTATATATTAGAAGCAATAATATTGAAGTTCCTTTTAATAATTATTTCAACAAGAATTTTGATTATTTAAATACAATTCAATACTACAACTCATACCTAAATGATTCTGTTCCAGCAGATATTTACAGAAAAAAAGCGGATGAATCAGTGTTGTGTATAAAATACGGCGAAGCCAACCAGTATCATGACTACTGCCTGATTTATCTTGAAGATGACGATGAGGCAATCAAAAAGTCTTCGCTAATTCCTTGAAGATACGTCCGCGTTCTTCAAAATTCTTATACTGATCATAGCTGGCGGCGGCCGGAGAGAGCAAGCACACGTCGCCCGGTTTCGATAAACCCTTAATAATTTCAAAGGCTTCGGTGAGGTCTTTGAAATTTTTTATATCTCCCTGATAACCGGCATTCAGAAGCATCTCGAACATACGTGTTCCAGCCTTGCCGGTATAAAGGATATGCGGAACAGGATTCTTCTTCAGATAATCAATCAAAGGAGTGTAATCTATCTCGCGGTCGAAGCCGCCGAGAAGCAGGAACGTCACGTTTTTTATTGTCTGCATGGCAGCGATGGCCGCCTGCGGAATCGTCGAGATGCTGTCATTATAGAATGTAACGCCACCGAAAGTGCCCACCAACTCCTGACGGTGCTCCAACGGCTGGAATGTGTACAAATTTGGTATAACCTCATCGACAGGGATGCCGAAAGCATAGATGGCACACAATGCGGCCTTGACATTCAATCGATTATGGTCACCTTTCAGAGGAGAATCATTCCAATTCACACCGAAATCATAATACTGATAGTTGAGCGAATGAATCATCATATTATCGGCCTCATAACAAAAATCACCATTGGTGACAGCCCAATCCTTCTCTCCCATCTTCTTGATAATGTTCAACTTTGCGTTGCGATAAGTCTCGAAAGTACCGAAATGGTCGAGGTGTTCTTCAAAAACATTGAGCAAGATTCCGATGTGCGGACTGCGGTGGATGACCTGCAGCTGATGCGCCGAAAGTTCAAACACTATTATCGACTTATTGGTGATTCGCTCGATGATGTCAAAAATCGGAATGCCGATGTTTCCGGCCAGAATAGCGTCTCTCCCCGACTCTTTCAGCAGATGGTATATCAAAGTTGAAGTCGTGCTCTTGCCTTTCGTTCCGGTTATTCCGATGATCTGACTATGAAACTCCTCGAGGAACAAATCGGTTTGAGAGGTGATTTTTGAAAGGTCAATATTTTTGCCAAGCAAAGAAATACCTGGGGTTTTAAGAACAATGTCATAGTCATTGACGGCATCGAAATAGTTGTCGCCGAAGTATATCTTAGGATTATTGGGATTATTAGGATTATCAGGATTTATGTTTAAATCCTTAAAAGCCGACTCGTTTTTGTCAGCGATGCCGACTATAGCATGAGGCATGTATTTTTGGATAAACGCCAGCGACGACTTCCCTTCGCGTCCGAAACCGAGTATCAGGATGCGCTTGCCGCGAAGACGTTTGAATATGGCGTTCATGCTAAGCATTAATGCCCTCCTTCAAGATGTTTTTGAACAAGTCAGGCAGGTTGTTGCCTTCATCGAACTGCGCGACGTAATCCTCGACGGTCATATCATCAGTTGTTGCTACGCCATTGAGTATCGTACCTTGCAGATTATCATCGGTTTGCAATATTTTGTTGACACAGGCACACACCTCCCCGACTGTGCCCACGCATTCAAACGGTTTCACTTCAACCGAGCCGTCGAGTTGGTCTAAAACAGGACGTAAGTTATTGTCACTCAACAAGTCTTTGCCAAAAATATCAGTTAACTCTGTTCTTGATATGAATGGCGACAAGGCGAGCCACGTGAACAGACATTTCGGGCATTTTCCGCACCATGAGTCGGTCTTCGAGCCGGCATTGCAACTTTTGAACACTTTGTGATAATCCTTGGCGCGACTGAACAACTTTGCAATTTGAAGCTCATTCAACGGTCGCAGGAAGCTAAAGTATTGAATGTCTGCGTCGATATATTTTGCGACATAATGACGGAAGTCGTTTTCAAACGCCACCGACTTGCTGTACTGGTGGTTAATCTCAGTGTCAGGGACAGTAGGTTCATTCGCCGACGACTCGTTCGACAACGCGATGTATTTCGATTTCGTTGCGAATCCAAGCAAAATGGTATAAAACGCTAACAATGCCGAGAACGGAGTGTGACCGTTGAGATAGCCTTCAGCGTTCATCTGTAACATCGTCGGGTCGAGTGTGCGCTTTATTATCGCAGTCTGTTCCTCGATGAATCCTGCCGCAGCAACACATTCTTTCGTGGCGCCACGAGGATTGACAATCAACGGGATAGCGGGCACACGGTTTTTCAGAAGTTCAAGGGTAACGACCGAGTCCTTGCCTCCGCCGACGGGGATGAGAGTCTGCTCGTGCAAATAAGATTCCTCGCTTTGCTCGGAATGACAATGGCGCACCGCACCACTACAATCAATTGTCATGAAATCGTTGATGTTCGTCTGGATTCCATTGACATAGAAAAACTCTCCTAAGCCATTGAAATACAACTTCTTCCACCAGCTAATCTGTTCCTCATCAAGTGCAAACGGCTTGATAATCACCTTTTTCGGACACGCGATTTTCCAGTAGCTTATCAGTTCTATCATCCCGATGTGGAAAATCAGGTTTTCGAGCAACGGCTTAGGGATATCGTTCCATTTATAAAACGAGCGCGCCGGGATTTCAAAACATGGGTGAAACTCTATTGGACGCAAGCAATGCGTCGCTACTGTCGGTTGTAATACAAAGTCAAATTTTGCAAAAAAGTTCCCGTTTTCCACAGAATAATGGTAATCTTGGAAGCAGAAAAACTCAAATTTTTCCCTTAAAGAATCATATTTAGCTTGATTTGACATTGTTTCACTAATGATTTACAAAATTATATATAAAATCTTTATTCTCAACAATTATTTTACAGCGTTGTAAAACGCATCATGAATCTTCGTCCGGATGTCGTTTTGTGACAATTTATTGTTATCCGCATCCGGGTAGATTCTGTTTGACAGGAAAATCACGATGAGGCCGTTTTTAGGGTCAGCCCACGCAAAGGTTCCGGTAAAACCAGTATGTCCGAAGCTTTCCATCGACGACTGTTTCGATGGCGTGTAATATTTCACGCTCGGGTCGACCTCAGGCTTGTCGAATCCGATGCCGCGACGGTTTTTGTTGTCTTTGAACGGCGCCGATGTAAACTTCTTAATAGTATATCCCGAAAGGAACTGTCTGTTGTTAGCATATCCTTCATTAAGAAGCAGTTGCATCATCACGGCGAGGTCACGGGCGTTGGCAAAAAGTCCGGCATGACCCGACACGCCACCCATCAACGCAGCGGCCTGGTCGTGTACGTCACCTTGAAGCTGCTGCATCCTGAAAACAGTGTCATTCTCCGTCGGGGCAATCTTCTCCAACTCAATGTGTCTCAACGGTTTATAATATATATGATTCAAATTCAACGGCTTGTAGAAATTCTCTTCAAGATATTTTTCGAACGGCATGTTCGTCACCATCTCGACGATTTTCGGCAGGAAATAAAAGCCCATGTCACTGTATTTATACTTCTTCTCGCACATATCCGACTCTTTCACCGTCTCGTAAATGTCAAATCTGAAGTCTTTCGAGATATACATGTCCTTTGCCACACGCACAGTATGGTCTTCGTCGATGTATTTCCTGAAAACATCCGGAGCTGGACCATCGTCTGTCAAAAGCATCTTATATATCGGTATCCAAGCAGTCAGACCTGCCTGATGCGTCATTATCTCGATAATTTTCACATCTCCCTTGTCGGTATTCTTCAGATACGGGAAGTAATCGCCGAGTTTGTTCTCCAAACTGATTTTCCCGTCGTCGTATAGTTTCATAATAGCAAAAGTGGTGGCGAAAACCTTTGTCAGGGAAGCGATATCATAGACATCATCCGGCTGAACCTCATGTTCTCCATCGTAGGTAAAATGCCCGAAACACTTGTCATATATGACTTTCCCATCTTGCATGGCGAAAATCTGGCATCCCGGATAAGCTCCGATTTCAATGCCATTTATCGCTATCGAATCCACTTCTTGAGTAAACTCATTGTCTATCAACGAAGTAGAGAGTGATTCCGGTGACAAGAAACCTTCAAAACTGATTCCGTCGCCGACCTTGAATTTTTTAGTCGCCGTGACAGGCAGTTTTCCAGTTGGGTTAAGCTTGCCGAGCATCACGTCAACCACTGCATTTACAGCGCATGGCGTGTCTTCATAGCCAATGATGATAGCCGCCGGCGTCTTCTTGAAGGTAAACTTGTCGAGGGCATACGGACAAGCGAACAAATTGAAGATGATTTTGTTGTTTTTGCTGATAACTTTGACAAAATCGACCATAAAATCGGTAATCCCGAAATTTTTTGTCGCATAAATCGAGGTGTTCCTGATATTGACGACCACCTGTTTGTAATTAGTTAATTCATTGGCAATGCGTGTTTTCTTCGCCTCACTGAAATTGCCGGTTACGAGGTATGTTTTCACGTCATAGCCTTCATTTTTCAGTTTGTCAGCGATATCGTCCTGCTTTCCGAATGTCACGACCGCAACTTGCTGATCTTTATTGAGCGGAAGAGCTTCCCTGTCGTTTCTAAGCATTGTAACTGCTTCATTATAAAGACGTTGCTTCAGATTATCATATTTCCACTGATGCAAATCGTTATCCACGTAAAGTTCCGACTGCGGCTGATATTTTGCCAAACCGAGGCGGTATTTATACCTCAGGACCTTCTTGCAGCTCTCCTCCACCCTATTTGCGACTTCTTCGTTATCTAATTGATTTACAATATTTAAGATGGTATTTTCCGGATTTATCGGCATAAGAATAACATCGACGCCTGCCAGCAGCGCGCTCAGTCCGACGTTATCAGGGTCAATGCCTTGATATGCGCCTTTCATTTCCATCGCGTCGCTGAAGATGATGCCGTCGAACCCCATCTCGTTCTTCAAAAGATTCGTCACGACGTTCTTCGATATCGACGAAGAGAGGTTTTTCACCGGCTCGATGGCAGGCATATAAAGATGTCCGACCATTGTTCCCGAAACACCATTATTTATAAGGTATTCAAAAGGATAAAACTCTGTTTTTTTGAGTTCCTTAAGCTTCTTGTCAACCTTAGGAAGCGTCTCATGAGAGTCGTTTTTTGTGTCGCCGTGACCAGGGAAATGTTTCATCGTTGGCAACACACCGTTGTTCTGAAGTCCAAGTGCATACTGGGTTCCGCACACTGCTACATTTTTCGGGTCCTCGCCGAAACTGCGCATCCCGATGACCGGATTTTTCGGTTCGTTGTTAACGTCGATATCCGGGGCAAAATCCACATTGATGCCAAGACGGAGACACTGTTCAGCTATCTGTGCGCCCATCTCGCCGATGAGCATCTTATTCTGTATGGCACCGAGTGTCATCTGATACGGATACGAAATGCCGTCGTTGAGCCGCATGCCAAGTCCCCACTCGCCATCAATGCCAACCATCAGAGGAGTCTGCGCCATAGCCTGCCAAGCATTTGTTTGTTTCAGCAAAGGCTCAGCGTCGGTACGGAAAAACGTCACGCCACCGATATTGTATTTTTCTATAAGTTGCTGAATTTCAACAAAATATGCTTTATTCGGCAGATTCGCACGAACATTCACAAGCTGACCCACACGCTGCTCTGCCGTCAAGGAGTTGTAAACCGAGTCAACCCAACGTTCTTCTTCCGACTGCGCTTTTAAAGTAGCGCAAACCAATAAAAAAAGTATCAAAAAATATATCTTCCTCATAACTCAATATTATTCAAGATTTCTTCAATATCAAATGGTTTTAATATGATTTTTTTCTCACTGTCGAGCAACATCATCGACGGTGTCATCACAACAGCGTAATCATCAATTATCGGAGAGTCCCAGCGTTGGCCGTCAAAGATGTTATAACACTTTCCGAGATCGTTTTTCTTTAAAAAACGTTTGACTTTCTTCCAATCATCAGACACACAAACCGTCACTAAAGCAATATCATCTTGTTCCTTTACAAATCTCGCCAATTCCTTAATCAAATCTTGGCAATGAGGGCAAGAATACGACCAAAACAAGATTATTGTATATTTAGATTCAATATTATAAAGATTGAAATTCTCACCTTCAATAGTCATGCTGTTAATTCGTGGTGCGTCAGCCCCGATTCTCACCCTGTCATACGAGTCCGCAATCGCTTGTATTTCCTGCTTCTGATTCTCATCAGCATCAATAAATCCGAAATACGGAAGGCTTTTCATATAATCAAGCACCATATTCGCTCCAAGTTCCGAAAATCCATACATAAGATATTGATACACAGACTTATACGACTCGTAATCCTTGCATTCACTAAGGAGACTATCGGCTGACAGAATCATATTATAATACTGTGCCTTAATATCATCTCGAGTCTGTCCTCTAACAACAGAGAGAGCTGACGTTAACATTATGATTATCAGAACGATAGCTTTTTTCATATCATTTCAAAGCCTCACTGATTTTATCCGCGAACTTCCCATTGTTCACAAGTTGCAACGCCTCTTTTGCCTCATATGCATCCGGCCCCGTTTTTGCGGCCTCAATCAACTTATCCACACTCAGTTCGGTGCCGAAATACGCGAAAACCTTATAGTAGCGAGGCCTCACATCTGGCTTTACATATTTCAGACTCAACACGAATTTGTCTTTTATGTTATCCGGGACTTTGCACATAGCATTCTTGATTGCGATTTGCACCGACTCCACATATATTTGATCACACATCTCAAGCAGACTTTTCAAAAACTCAGCATTTGCTGGCATTACGACCATCGGAAGGACTTTGAACGCCAAGTCTTTCACATCGGGATCAATTGAATAAACCAGTTCCTTTACACGTGAGTTAAACACAATCGACGGACGCAGTTCCAGGATTTTCAGTGCCGCAAGTCTCTTAGCGTCATCACCACGCCTCAAAATATCATCGAGGGCCTCGCGATAATTGCCTTCATAAGACAGCAGCGATTCTTGTATAACATCCTGATAATCACCACCGAACATAGGTTTCACGGCATTAAGTCCGTCTGCATTGTCAATTTTATAGATTGCACGTATCGCAGACGAAACCGCTTCCGGGTCTGCCGACGACAACTGACTGATTACCAGCGTCATCTGCGAATCGTTTTTAATATCTCCGAGCCAGTTGACAACATCGATTTTTACGGCATCATTATTACATCTCTTAACCACATTATCCACAACATCCTGATTAACAAAAGGTTTCATCAGATTCAGAGCCTCCACTCTAACAGTTCTGTTTTCATTTTTCAGCGCATCGTAAAGAGCTGGCAAAACTTGTTCACCATTGAGTGCCACTAAAAGTCTCATGCCGGCGATTTTATTCTCCACGATCTTGCTTTTATTCAGTTTTTTCGCGCCTTTTGCAATAATCTTGGTCGTTTTTTCATTGCTTCTTATCACAAGGAGAGCGTTGTATATCTCGATTTTGGTCTTGTCGTCGGCACCTTTCAGCCATGAAATCAGCTCATTTTCCATGTCTTTGATGCCATGTTTTCCAACAGCATACGCCAACGCAGCCTTGTATTTCACATCATCATGATGATTTAAGATATAATTCCTAATCACCTCACCTGCGCCATCAATATCTCCAACAGCCCTTATAGCATAATCCGCAAGTTTCTCATTCTCAGTCATTTTCATTATCACACGCGCATCCTTTGCTGTGCAGCATTTCGACAGAATTGAAATGATATAGGCGTTGTTGCTGTTGTCATCATTATTAAATGCGAACAGAATTATAGCATCCATCATATATTCCGCCATCCGGCTGTCGCGATAATTCCATACTTCCATTGCCATCTCATCCAGCGTTGTACGAGCATCATCAGCAACCGTTTGATCAGGCGAAATGAGCTTATTCAGAATCTCTGTCACGCAATCCTTATCATAACATCTGATTTTTCCGGTGTTTTGTGCAAAAGTCTGCGTATTGAGCATCGCCATCAAGGCAAAAATCACAACAATATTTCTCAGCATTTTCATAAAAATTTTATTAACTATTTTGTTTTCAACATCTTACAGAAACGATCCTCTCTCTAACGAGCGAATTTTTCAAATTACAAATATAATAATTTTAACGGAATTTGCATCATAAAATTTTGTAATTTTGCAACGATTTTATGAAGACAAGTATTTCGACAAAAGAGATTTGGCGTATTGCGGTTCCGATTATGATTGGAAACCTTGCGCAGACGCTCATCACCTTCACCGACACGGCGTTTCTTGGTCACCTTGGCATCGTGGCACTCGGTTCCTCGATGATGGCTGGCATGTATTATTTCGTGTTCACCACCATGGCGATGGGCTTAGCCATTGGTATTCAGATAATTATCGCCCGACGTTTCGGTGCCAAGGAATACAGCAAAATTGGCAGCATCTTTCAGCATGGAGTGGTTTCCATTCTGCTTTTCGGACTGCTTCTGTTCTTGATAATGCGACTGTTTTCGGGCATGTTGCTCGATTTCATCATCGAATCCGACAGCATCTACGCCGGCGCGATGGAATACATCGGTTTCCGTCAGTTCGGCATCGTCTTCGTGTGCATGAACTATCTCTTCCGTGCATTGTACACCGGGCTTTCCGACACAAAAGTCATCACTTTCTCCACCATCATCATGGCTGTCGTCAACATCATTCTCGACTACTGCTTGATTTTCGGTCACTGGGGACTACCTGAGATGGGCATCGCCGGAGCGGCATTGGCATCGTTGATAGCAGAAATCACCGCCACGACGTTCTTCTTCGTTTACACCTATGTTAAATTAGGTAAGAGCGAATACGGGCTTTTCAAGCATCATGGCTTTAATAAGGAGTTGACACTCAGCATAATACGCATCGCAACGCCGACCATGTTCCAGAAGCTGTTCTCGTTCAGCGCATGGTTTATATTTTTCATCATGGTTGAGAAGATGGGCGAAGAAGCCATCGGAATCTCTTCGATAGCCCGCAGCGTCTACATGATACTGTTCATCCCGGTCTTCGGTTTCTTGGCGACCTCCAACACTTTGACGAGCCGCATCATCGGAGCCGGACATGCCGACGAGGTATTGAGAACCGTCTTTAAGATAGTGTTCAACTGCATCTTATGCTGCATCCCGCTGATTTTGGTGTGCATCTTCTTCCCTACCGCTGTGATGAGTATCTACACTGACGACATTGAGCTCGCCAATGCAGCCATACCTTCGATTTTCGTGATATGCGGAGCCATCATCTTACAGGCAATCGGTGCAGTGACGTTCGAATCGGTATCGGGAACAGGCAAGACCAACGCCGCATTATGGCTGGAGTTCGGCATCCTGCTGCTTTACATCGCGTACATCTGGGTGCTGACAAATCTCACCACAAAAGTGGAATGGGTATGGACATGCGAATACTTATACGGCGGTTTAATCGGTTTAGTATCAATAATTTACATTAAATTTGCAAATTGGCAAAAATTGAAAATATGAAAAAAGTAGAAATAAAAGATTTCGAGCTTTACACTACGGGAATAATCAGCATTGCGTGGAAAGAAGGCAAAAAAGACATGTTTCTGAACGTCGACCTCGACCTTGCAGCCATGATGAAACTGTGCAAGATTGAAGGCATTTCATACAAAACAGTGCAGAAACTATCGGCCGACCAGAAGCCTTTAACGTTCCACAAGGCCTCAGTTTATCTTTTCCAGGAGGACGACCGTCCGGGTCAGTACTGCCTCAGTGAAGCAATGTTTGAAGACGATGGCATCGACATCTACTACGCCGAAATCAAAGGCTGACGACATCTTACCAGACATCCCCGACTTCGTAGCCATCGACTTTGAGGCCGCCAACGGCGAAACCACCAGCGTATGCAGCATGGGAGTCGTCATCGTGCGCGACCGCGAAGTCGTGGAAGAGTTTTACAGTCTGGTGAAGCCGGTGCCTAACTATTACGACTTCTACACCACCAAGATTCACGGCCTCAGGAAGAAAGACACCGACAACGCACCTATCTTTCCACAGGTTTGGAACCAGATTGAGAAGAAAATAAAGGGGTTGCCGTTTGTGGCACACGGCTACGAATTTGAGAAACGCTGCCTGAACTCATTGTTCGAATATTACAAAATGGGACGCAAACGTTTCAAGATTTACGACACGAAACGTGCCTCGGAAATAGTGTTTCCTGATTTGGAAAACCACAAACTGCAAACTGCCGCCTCAGCCTGCGGTTACGATTTCAACAAGAAGAACAAGCATCACAATGCCTTAGCCGATGCCGAGGCGTGCGCCGCGATAGCGATGGAGGTGTTTGTATAGACGGTCAGCATACCGTTTCTACAAGCCACTCCCCGATCTCATGTTTCACATAGCTCTCGCTGATGATATGCGACGGCAAGGTCTTCTTCGGGCACATCTTGCGGTTCTTGAAGATTTTCTCGTAGTCGCGCTTGATGTCGTCGCCAAGGAGCTCGTCGTGCTCACAGTGATGACACGTGACATTCTCATTTACAGTGAATTTGAACTTCTTGAACTCAAACAAATCCTGCATCGTGAACTTGAACGAGGTGGCGCCGTCGCTTCGGCGGGCATGGTACTGCACAGTGCCTACGCTCTTCTTCAACGACTTCATCGGCTCGATGACGGGGTTTATCACCAGCTTCGGACCGGTGAAATCGCTGCACAGCACATAGAAACCGCCCAACGAAGTGCCCATCATCGCAAAGACTTCATTTTCCTTTGCGAAATCGTTGATTTTCTTTATCGAAGCTCCTGCATGATGGTCAACCTCGAGCGCACACCATTCATAATCAGGATAATAGAGGTTCAGGAAGCCCACCGTCTGAGTGAACGGTGAGCCTCCGAAACCGTGAATGTATACTATTTTTTTCATAGTTATATCCATTTGACGAGCGGCAGATCCTGTCTGTGCGGCAGCATCGCGTTAGTCGGGAAAATCCTGAATGTGTAGTTGAACACCCCTGCCCTATTGATTGGCAAGCTGATGTAATAGCGTGCCCAGCCTTCGCCAGCATCGACCAACGACAGCGGCTCAACTCGTAACAACCTGCTAATCACATCGTTATCCTTGTCAGCAACGAGTAATTCAACGCCCACGTCTCCTTTCTGCAAACCAGGTGTTTTCAACGTAATCTCAGCTATGATGACCTCGCCGAAATTCAGCGGTCGCACGTCCGGATCAGGTACTTTAATGGATTCCACTTCGATTTTATCCCAGTTAGCCTCAATATTGCGTTTCCAATCGACGATTTCAAACGCCTTAGCGTACCTGTCGGCCTTCATCCAGTTGGTGCGCTCGATGAGTTTGCTGTAATACTGGCTGAAATAGTCATCGAGCATGCGTTTCATCGTGTAGAACGGAGCAATCTGCATCATGTCGTTCTTCATGCACTGAATCCACTCGCACGGCACACCGTCTTTATCTCTGTTGAAATATAACGGGATGACCTCGTTTTCAAAGGTATTGTAGATTGTCTCAGCATCGAGTTCATCCTGATAACGCTGGTCGTCGTATGTTCTTTCCTCTTTGATTGCCCAGCCTGCTCTCGGACGATATCCTTCAGCCCACCAGCCGTCGAGTACCGAGAAATTGAGCGTTCCGTTCATTGCAGCTTTCTCGCCGGATGTTCCGGAAGCCTCCAACGGACGTGTCGGAGTGTTCATCCAGATATCGACACTCGAGGTCAACAGCTTACCGATTTCCATGTCGTAGTTATTGATAAACAAAACTTTACCGACAAATTCCTTTCTTCTTCCGACCTCGATAATGTTCTTAATCAAATCCTGACCGGCCTTGTCGTTCGGGTGCGCCTTACCGGCAAACAGGAAGATGACCGGACGTTTCGGGTCATTGACGATTTCCGCCAATCTCTCGAGATTTCTGAACAGCAGATGCGCGCGTTTGTAAGTTGCAAAACGTCTTGCGAAACCGATAATCAATGCGTTTTCGTTGAGTTTCTCCACCGTCTCTATTATGAGTTTCGGACTCTCCGAACGGCGCTGCATATCTTCTGTCAGTTTAACTTTGATAAATTCTATCAGATTGTGTTTCAATTCTTTACGAATCTCCCAGAAGTCTTTGTCAGGCACATTTTGAATCTTTTTCCAGACTGTCGGGTCGGACTGGCTGGCAAGATAATTCTCACCCAACACCTTATTATATAAACGCTGCCAGTGTTTGTCGGCCCAAGTCGGGAGATGCACGCCGTTTGTCACATATCCGATATGGTTCTCTTCGGCGAAATAGCCTGGCCACATCTGCTGGAACATCTCTCGGCTAACCCTGCCATGTATGCGGCTCACTCCATTGACTTCCTGGCTCAAATTCACAGCTAAAACGCTCATCGAGAACTTCTCGTTCGGGTCGTTGTGACGCATGCGGCCGAGGTTCATGAAGTCTTCCCACGAAATGTTGACTCTGCCTGGGAACTGCGACAGATATGTCCTCATCAGATTCTCCTCAAATGCGTCGTGTCCTGCCGGAACAGGTGTGTGTGTAGTGAACAAGGTTGAAGTTCTTACCAGTTCCTTCGCCACATCGAAATCGAGATTGTGTTTCGCGACATAATTGCTTAATCTCTCAAGTCCGCAGAACGCCGCATGACCCTCGTTACAATGATATATTGTAGGCTTGATATTCAATGTGTTAAGCATCCTGATACCGCCGATGCCGAGCAAAATCTCCTGTTTGATTCGCATCTCGCTGTCGCCGCCGTAAAGCTGACCGGTGATGGCTCTGTCTTCAGGCGAGTTCTTTTCTGTATCAGTGTCGAGCAAATACAGACTGATTCGTCCCACGCTGACTTTCCACACTTTCGCCAAAACGTTCCTGCCAGGGAACGCAATGCTGACAGTCACCCAGTTACCTTCCTCGTCGCGCACCGGCTCAATCGGGAGCATCGAGAACTTCTGCGGCAGATACTGTGAAAGCTGGTCGCCCCACACCGAAAGCTCCTGATTGAAATAGCCGTAACGATATAACAAACCGATAGCCAACAAGTTAGCGTTCGAGTCAGATGCCTGCTTGAGATAGTCGCCGGCAAGGATGCCGAGGCCGCCGGAATAAATCTTCAGCGACTTCAGCAAACCGTATTCCATTGAAAAATACGCGATTTTGTTGTCGTCGGCAGGCTTCACCGACATGTATTTCTTGAATTTGTCGTAAACTTTATTCAGTTTCTCAATAAAACTCGCATCCTGTTCAAGGTCGTCAATCTGCGACTTCGTGAGGCTCTTCATCAACGCTATCGGGTTCTGCTCGAGGCGCTCAAACGCAATAGGGTCGATGGATTCAAATAGTTCGATGGCATCCACGTTCCAGCACCACCAAAGGTTGTTTGCGAGTTCCTGCAACTTTTTCATCTGCTCCGAATACACCGGCTCAATCAAAATCTTCTTCCAGGTCGGCGCATCCTGTTTCTTATAGTCAAAATTTCTTAACACTTCCGAATATTTTTTACTCTGTTTAATATACTCTTTTCCTCCTGATTTCCTGACCGCGAGGTCGTAGGCGTTCAAATAATTGACAATCAAGTCTTTCCATGTCAAAGACGATGCTATTTCGATGGCTTTTTTCGAGATTGCAGCGGTTTCTTTTTCAGAATGAGCCGACATTTTCACGACCACGTTTGCCATATCATCGATGACTGAGGCCTCATTGCCCTCTTCGCGATGAACAACCGTAACCGCTTCACTATCAATATTTTTACCTTGGATATATTTGCCAAACCCTGAGACATCCATTGTTATTGTCGGGATGCCGTGTGCGATGCTTTCAAGTGGAGTGTAGCCCCATGGTTCATAATAAGACGGGAACACCGAGAGGTCGAATCCGTAAAGGAATTCGTTGTATTTGATATTGAAAACGCCGTCGTTACCGTTGAGATATGCCGGGATGAACATCACCTTCACTCTGTCGCCTTCATTGTTTTGCAAGCCATTTTCGCGCAAAGCGTTGAGCACCATATCCCATTGATAATCATGGATATAGTGAGTACAAGGAAACTCAGTGTGACCGTTTATCTCGACTTTTTTCTCCAAACGATATGTCAAATCCTTCGATGGGCCTGCGATATTGCCTGGCACCGCAATCACCGCCACGATGTCACGTTTCAGGTTCTCGTCGTGGTTCAGCTTCGCCAACATCTTGATATACAAGTCAATACCTTTATTATGGAACTCATAGCGACCGCTGTTTATCAGCAACAACGAATCACGTGAGACCTCTTTTCCACAAAGGGTGTCGATGATTTCAAAAATCTTTTTTCGGCTGTCATTTCGAGCGGATTCGAGCGATCCCTTGAAATCTGAATTTATACCATTGATTGTTACAAAATCCGGTTTTCTCAGCAAAAACTGCTCGCATTCCTGCGCCGTGATGTCGCTCACGGTTGTGAAAACGTCAGCATTCTGGGCTGATTTCATCTCCATCGACTGCTGCGAAACGATATTGAATCGGCTTGCCATCGTCTGCCAGTTGTATGAGTTGAGTTGGCTGTAAAGTGGAAGTCCGTTACCACTGATAGCGCGTCCGAGATACGTTGCATGTGTGGTGAAAACCGTTGAGATATATGGGCAATGCTCCTTGATGTAAAGCACTCCGGCGCCAGTCATCCACTCATGGAACTGCGCCACCACGTTGTCGTCCTGTCCCACATTCCATTCCACAAAATTCTCGATGACTTTACCGGCCGCATAGCCGAAAACCACAGGCTCGATATAGTCCCACTGACCCTGAATAGAGTCAAGTTGATACTTCTCCCACAGATGTCCAAGTATCTCATTCTTAACGGAATACATCGATGTGTAGTCAATTAGAATGGCTATCGGTTTGGCTGCAATCTTCCAGCGTCCGATACGCACCTTCAAGCCAAGTTGCTCCGACACTTTCTCACGCCATTCGGCGAAAAGCGACGGGTCTTCGACAAAATACATGGTCTCGTGGGCTTCTTTCACCACGTCAGGACCAATAGTAATATAATGATCGTCAAGAAGTTGCTTCAATTCTTCAGCCTTGGTGGAAATGACAGTGTAGATACCGCCCACCATATTACAAACTTCCCAACTGGTCTCAAATAAAAAATCAGGTTGTTTCATTGAAATTATTTCATTCGGTTAATAAAATCCGTCAGGATATTCATATAATTAATGTAGTAGTCGTACGGCGTTCCGCCCTGATGCTTGGTGCACATTCCAGCGAAATTCTCTGCCGCCTGAAGTGCACGCCAGTCACGCATAAGTTCCTCATCCTTAGAGGCTTTCACCTTCTTGAAGCATCCGTACAATGTAGCTAACGCGTCGTCCTGCATGTCGTTGCCCATCCAGTTTGAGAGGTCGCGTTCCTCATCTTGGCACGACAGCGGAATCGGGGCGTCGAAAACTCCTGTAGGCTGTAGCTTATCGACAATCTGATGCGGCGTAACCAGCTGGAAATCAGTGTTTTTCAAAACGGCATCCGGCAGATATTGCATAAACTCAAAGATGCCCGTAGAAGCATCCAAAGCCTCGCCAAAGGTCTCGTAATCAACGAAAATATTGACAACTTCCTCCTCTTTCGGAATCGAGTTGAGCCAGTTGACGAAATCCTCCACTTTGAACGTCTCGTGGGCGAACTTCAACGTAATCTCGTCGCTCATCTTCCAGTTACGCAGCATCACCTTCAACTTAGGATTTATCGCGTTGACATACAGATAGTTAGGACTCTTCCAGCCAAGTACGTGCTTCGCTCCTTCTGTCAAGATGAGGTCGAAGCCCATCTCCGCCACGTCGGCACCGATTTCGTTTGAATAAATGAGCTCGGTGTTGTGGAAAGTCTTAGGCCTGACGTTGAATATTTCTTTCATAAGCCGTTTATGCTCAGCGACTTCCATCTTGAAAGCATCTTTATTCATCAGCGAGGCCACCGAATGCGAATATGTCTCAGCCAACACCTCCACATTGCCTGTCGCGACAAGCTTCTTGAAGCTTTCCAGAGCGTACGGAGCATACACTTCCATCTGCTCGATGGCGGTTCCCGAGAACGAAATCGCGAACTTCATTTTGTTTCCAAGTTCTTCTATCTTCCTGAGCATCAGGTTGTTCATTGGAAGATAGCATCGCTCCGCCACGCGTTGCATCGTGATGCGGTTGTTATAGTCGTCATAGTAAAAATGACGTTTTCCGATATCGAAAAAACGATACGTGCGGAGCCTGTACGGCTGATGCACTTGGAAATAAAAACATAAATTTCTCATATATCTTATTTTTTATTTATTGCTAATTCATAAACATTTTTAATCTTCTTCGCGGCGTATTCCCACTTCAGATTATCGACTTCTTCTTTTCCTTCCTTACGGAAAATGTCGTTCACTGCCTTGTATTTGCAGATTCCGTAGATGGCGTCGGCGAGACCGTTGATGTCCCAGAAATCGACTTTCAGAGCATGCTCGACAACTTCCGAAACTCCCGACTGTTTTGAGATGACAACCGGCACCTTCAGTCGCATCGCTTCAAGCGGCACGATACCAAAAGGCTCTGATATTGAAGGCATTACGAAGACATCTGTCATGGCAAACATCTGGTCGACGTCGTTGCCTTTCAAGAAGCCCGTGAAATGGAAATTTGCACCGATCTTGAGCTGTGCCACACGTTTTATCATTTTCTGCAAGAGGTCGCCGGTGCCTGCCATCACAAAATGTATGCTCGGGTCGACCTGCAAGATTTTGTACGCAGCCTCCACAAAATACTCCGGACCTTTCTGATATGTGATACGACCGAGGAACGTCACCACTTTGTTTTTCAGGCCACTGCGCTCGTATTCGTCGAGAGATTTGTCGCTCGGTTCCACCGCGTTATGTACTGTAATCACCTTGTCGGGATTGATTCCATATTTCTCAATGACGATGTTTCTTGTCCAGTCGCTCACCGTGATTACGAGGTCTGCCGCCTCCATTCCGCGCCGTTCGATGGCGTACACGTCGGTGTTGATGTTCTCGCCAGAGCGGTCGAACTCCGTGGCGTGCATGTGAACTACGAGTGGCTTGCCTGTAGTCTCTTTCGCGGCGATTCCTGCCGAATACGTCAGCCAGTCGTGTGCATGAATAACGTCAAAATCATATTGTGTGGCGAGCGACGAGCCTATCAAAGCGTAACGTGCCACCTCTTCCATGAGGTTGGCACCGTATTTGCCAGAGAACTCGTATCTTGGCGCGAACACCGAGCTGTGAAATCCCTGCGTGGCATGACGCATTTCCTCATACATCGTGGCATATTGTTCAGGTCCCACGTAAGGGATGATATTTGAGCCAATCTCCATATATTGCACTCTGTCCCAGTAGCTTCGCTCCATCTCATGGTCGATATCGACTGTCACGTCGGAGGCATTTAAAAGACGCACGCTGGTCTGGTCCTCATCGCCGTGAGCCTTAGGCACCACGAAGAGCACCTCCACGCCGTTCTTGGCGAGACCTTTTGTCATGCCGAAGCACGCTGTTCCGAGACCGCCCGTGATATGAGGCGGGAACTCCCAACCAAACATCAAGACTCTCATAGTTTATTAGTTTTTGAGTTATTATTACCAAAGACATGATGAATCGCATACAGAGGATCATCATTTCTTAAGTAATTAATCACATGATTCAAATACAGCAGTGCCGCCACGCTCGTCGACTGCGAGATACAGCCTCGTGCCTCATGTGGCGGATTGCCATCGTATATCTCAGAAATGCTGCCGATGCCGTTCTCGAAGATGGCCTGCTCGAAGCCGTTGTACAAATCTTCAAGGTATGGCAGAGCCGTTTTCCCGTAAATTCTAACGCATAAATCCGTGTAAGGCATTATCAGCCAAGGGAATACGGTTCCCATATGATATGCCTGCTCACGTTCACGGTGGTTGCCGATAGTCACACCACGATAATGCTCATCACGCGGCGACAGCGAACGTAACCCTCTGATTGTCAGCAATTCAGAGCGCGTGATATCCAAGATACGTTTCTTCATTCTGTCGTCGAGTGGCGAATAACGCAGCGAACCGGCAAGAAGCATGTTCGGGCGCACCATATTGTTTTTCTCATTCTCGTTGACGTAATCGTAGAACATGTCATTCTTTTCGTCATAAAACACTGGCAAAAACGACTTCTCGACCTTGTCGGCGATATCATTCCAAGTCTTCAGATGCGGATTTTTCTTGTCGGCGGCTTTCAGAAGCTCCACGCCATAACGCAATGCGTTGTACCACAATGCGTTAACCTCTATTGCATATCCGGTTCTCGGCGTCCAAGGCTTGCCGTCGCAGAACACGTTCATCCAAGTGAGGGCGAGATTTTCATTGCCGGCGTAAAGCAATCCGTTGTCCTGCGCCTTAACGTTGAAATCGGTGCCGTTGATGAAGCTGTCGAGGATGGTAGTGATGACATTGCCGTATTCGCGCCAGATGGCTTTACGCTCTTTGCCCAGCATCGACTCATATTTCTGAAGGTTCATGAAAAACCACAGCGGAGAGTCAACAGCGGTGTAATAAAGGCTCTTCTGGTAGTATTTATGTGGGAAAAACGCACCATGCATTCTCTCAATAAAGTATTTCAGCAGCTCCTTGAATGTCTTCTCGTCGCCGTTTGCCAGACAAATTCCAGGCAATGACAGGAAAGTGTCGCGGCTGCATGAGCCGAACCATGGGAAGCCGGCAAACATACGGGTTCCATCCTCTCCCTTTATAATGAACTGCTGCGCTGAGTTCTGCAGGCAGTGCTCGAAGCTGTTACGCGGTATGCGGTGTTCTATCTGATTGTCAAACTGTTTCTTAAACAAAGCCGGATTACGCTCATCTAAAGCCGCCGAGACAACAACGCTCTCGCCTTTCTTCATTGTTACTTCAAAGAAACCTGGCACATAAAGGTCTTCGACGGCATCGTAGCCGCGCTCAAACTCACGGATATAAAAGATGTTTTTATACCACAACGGGCAGTGCGTGTATTCGTTGGCCTTTGAGGTCTGGAAACACAGCGTATCGTAGTTCTCGTACATCTGCCATGCCGCGCCGTTCTTCAGCGGATAATATTTACGGTTCGCCACATGATTCTCATGCGTCAGCATGTGCACGTTACGGAACGCGAGGAACGGCATCAAGCGCAGCGTGATAGGCTGCATTGCATCCTCAAGGGTGTAACGGATAAGGATTCGCGGCTCTTTCTCCTCAAAGATATATTCTTTCGTCAGAATCGAGCTTCCGACACGGTATCTCAACTTAGGAATAGGCTCAGCTGTGAACTCACGCAGATATTTGTGACCGCGCGGCGCAACCGTACCGTCCTGATACTCATGCACGCCCAGGTGAAACTCTTCCTTGTTCGCGATAATCGTCTCGTCGATCGACGACAGCAGCACGTGGTTGTTGTTGTCGAGCTGAGGTTGCGGAACCACCAGTAAGCCATGGTATTTCCTTGTGTTACAGCCAATTATCGTGGTATTATAAAAAGCTCCCGAACGGTTGGAGCGCAGAATCTCCTTGTTCATCGTGAACTCCAGGTTCACCAATTGCCGTTTGTCGAAAGAGATATATGCCATGTTTATATAGTTATTAGTTTGAAGTTTGCAGTTAGGAGTTGCAAATATATTATATTTATTTTAAATATGCAAGAAAAAAAGTTACAATCAAAAAACTTCTAACTTCTCATTCCTAACTTCCAACTTTTTTTTGTATCTTTGCAATCTCTACAAACATCGTAAAATCATGAAAATTAAAAACATCTTAATCATTTTGGCAATGAGTGTAATCGGTTTAACTTCTTGTAACTCAGATAATTGCAAAAACAATCCGTTTTTCTCAGATTATGGCACATATCTCGAGGCTCCGGCTTTCGATAAGATAAAAAACGAGCATTATATGCCTGCTTTCATCGAAGGAATGAAGCAGCAGAAAGCCCAAATCGAGACTATTTGCAATAACATTGAGGTTCCAACTTTTGAAAACACCATCTGGGCTTACGACAAATCGGGCGAGCTGCTCGCCAAGGTCAGCGGCGTGTTTTTCAACATGATGGAATGCATGAACAACGACAAGATGCAGCAGATTGCCGAAGAAGTGATGCCTCTCATAACGGCTCATGGCGACGACATCGCAATGAATTCCAAACTTTTCGATAGAATAAAATTTGTTTACAACCGCCGCGACAATATGGAGCTCGACGACCAGCAAAAGCGCGTAGTTGAGAAATATTACAACGACTTCATCCGCAACGGCGCAGGTCTGAGCGAAAAAAAACAAGCAAAACTGCGTGAAATCAACGAGCGTCTTTCTATTTTAAGCTTGCAGTTCGGCAACAACCTCTTGAAGGAAAACAGCAATTTCAAACTCGTCATCGACAACGAAGCAAATCTCGCAGGTCTGCCTCAGTCAAGCATAGATGCCGCCGCCGAGCAGGCAAAGAAAGACGGCATGGAAGGCAAATGGGTGTTCACTTTGAGCAAGCCGAGCCTCATTCCGTTCCTGACGTATTCCGACAACTCAATGTTACGCAAAAAAATGTACGAGGCATATTATAACCGCTGCGACAACAACAACGAATACGACAACAAGGCAATCATCAAGGAGATGCTGGCGTTGAGACTGCAAAAAGCACAGCTTTTCGGCTTCGACAACTACGCGAACTATGTGCTGGCCGTCAATATGGCGAAGGACGACAAAACCGTAGACAAATTCCTTTGCGATATATTCTATTCAGCCAATGAGCTCGCCAAGAAAGAGCGTCATGAGATGCAGAATATAGCCGGCCATGACGACAACGTACACGCAGAACCTGTTGAGATCCAGCGTTCCGACTGGTGGTATTTTGCCGAGAAACTCCGCAAGGCGAAATATGATTTCGATGAAAACTACATCAGACCTTATCTCTCGTTGGACAACGTCCGCAACGGCATGTTCATGGCTGCCAACAAATTATATGGCGTCACATTCGAGAAGAGAACCGACATCCCTGTCTATTTTGAAGGTGTAGAGACCTACGAGGTTAAAGACTTCGACGGTTCCATCCTCGGATTGCTTTATTTGGATTATTATCCGCGTGAGTCGAAGAGCAGCGGCGCATGGTGCACCTCGTTCCGCGAAGGCGGCTACGACATCAAAGACGTGTGGCATCCCGCTCTGATTCAGTTGGTTATGAACTTCACCCCGGCATCGGGCGACACCCCTGCCCTGCTCAACTGGGACGAGACAGAGACCATGTGGCATGAGTTCGGACACTCGCTGCACGCCTTTTTCTCGAAAGGAAGATACAGCAGAACATGCGGCAACGTGCCTCACGACTATGTGGAGCTGCCGTCGCAAATAATGGAGAACTGGGCCGGTGAGCCTGAGGTCATCCGCATGTACGCAAAACATTACAGAACTGGCGAGGTAATGCCGGATTCTTTGATAAATAAACTCGAAAACAGCGCTTTGTTCAACCAAGGATTCATGACCACCGAGCTCATCGCAGCATCTATTTTGGACATGAAGTTCCACGAGCTTACCGACATCGATGTCATCAATAATCTTGACGTTGACGAATTTGAGAGCCAGCAGATGAGAGCCATCGGTTTGATTCAGCAGATTCAGCCGCGTTACCGCAGCACAAACTTCGGTCATATTTTCAGCGGCGGCTATAGCGCAGGTTATTACGCCTACACATGGGCTGAGGTGCTCGACAAAGACGCGTTCAACTACTTCAAGGAGTCGGGCGACCTGTTCAATCCTGAGCTTGCCAAATCATTCAGAATCAACTGTTTGCAAGAATGCGGCAACGACGAAGGAATGGTGCAATATAAGAAATTCCGCGGACAGGAGCCGAGTATTGAGCCATACTTGAAAGCGCGTGGTTTAAAATAACATAAATCATTGATAATCATGACAGTAGATCTCTTTGTATCCTGCGTCATCGACCAGTTTTATCCGATGACGGCGATGAACACCCTGAAACTACTCAAAGCGGCTGGCGTCGAGGTGGCATACAACCCTGAGCAGACGTGCTGCGGCAAGTTCGCATTCAACAGCGGCTACGTCGACGAGTCAAGGAAACTCGGTGAGAAGTTTCTCAACGACTTCCCAAACAACCGCCCCATCGTGGGCATCAGCGCGTCGTGCGTGGGGTTCATCAAGACGAGATACAAAGAGATTTTCCATAACTCCAGCTATCATCTGCAGTGCAACAAACTCGTCGCGAACATCTACGAAATTACTGATTTTCTGGTCAATAAAGTGCACAAAGATTATTTCGAAGCAGTGTTTCCGTACAAAGCGGCGTACCTCGATTCATGCTCCGCTTTACGCGAACTCGGTCAGAAAAACGAGGCCCGTCAGTTGCTCTCAAAGGTCAACGGATTGGAACTGGTGGAGTTGAAACACCCTGAGATATGCTGCGGAATGGGTAAAGGAATGTTCCCGTTGCAACATGAGACGATTTCCTCTTCGATGGCCGACCAGAAGTTGAAAGACGCCATAGATTCAGGTGCTGAATACTTGATTACCAACGACATATCGTGTCTGTTGCATCTCAACTCATATGCAAAAAAACAGAAAATGCCTATTGAGGTAATTCACATTGTCGATGTATTGACTACCGGTTGGTTGTGATTTTTTGGAATTCTTTCCAAAATCCAGGATATGATTTTGATACGACTTCGGCGTTCTCGATTTCGAGGGCGCCGATTTTCATTGCGAGAGGTGCCAATGCCATCGCGATACGGTGGTCGTTGTGGGAATCAAAAACATTCTTTTTCGACAATTCCGTTGTCATCGCCGCCACCCGATCCGATTCCTTGTGCTTGAGATTACGCAATCCGGTGAAACGGCCTTCTATACCTAATCCCGCACAGGTGGCGGCGATGGTCGGGTACAAATCAGGGTTGTCGATAAAATCAAATGATACTTGTTCTTTATTTATTGAATTATTTTTTTCAATAATGATATCATTACCGTCTTGAACGGTTGTTACACCAAAATTCTCAAACCATTTTGCGACGACGGCATCACCTTGTTTGGAATCAAGATGAAGATTGCGCAATCGCACTCGGCCGTTTTCGCTTAAAGCGACTATTTCGTACCAATATGAGGCGCAAGTCCAATCGGATTCCACAGAATATTCAACATCCTGATAATCAGATTGTTTCACAAAAATATCACGTCCTTCACGATGCACATCGATGCCGAATTTTCGCATCACGTCAATGGTCATATCGATATACGGAACGGATGACATGTCGCCGTCTAAATGTAAATATGACGGTTGCGCTAACAATAATGATGATGCGAATTGCGAACTATTAGTGATATCGACGTGAATTTGAGACGCAACAAATCGCGTCTTTGCCGATTCCTTACCATGTATACGTAACGGTGGAAATCCCTCCTGTCCCATATATTCGATGTCTGTCCCCATCGCTCGCAAGGTATCCACTAGGTCACCGACAGGACGCTGAAGCATGCGGTCGGAACCAGTCAATATCCATTCACCGTCACGAAATGACAAGGCTGTGGCCAAGAAACGGAAGACAGAGCCGGCGTTGAAGCAGACTATTTTTTGAGGATAAGATGGATAAACAGGATAAGAAGGATAAGATGGATAAGAAGGATAAGATGGATAAGAAGGATAAGAAGGATAAGAGAGAGAATCAAGAATCTCTTTCAATAATCGGGTATCGTCAGATTCGGAAAGGTTTTTGACGCGAGGTGTGAAACCACCGTAATAGCCAATCATCAAGACACGGTTGCTCTCGCTCTTGCTTCCGACAAGATTCACATCCAAATCAAACGTCTTATTTACCCCAATAATTTTCATCGCTCTGATAATCAACAAGATAGTTTATCGATTCGACAATATCTTCAGGCTTCACCACGACATCATAAACAGGCTTACCGATGTCTTCAATCAGCACAAATCTTATGTCACCGCCCTCGTTTTTCTTGTCGTGACGCATTATTTCAATCAATTCATCAACAGGAATATCATTAAGATTGAATCTATTGAAATTCTTAGCGTACAAATCTTTATAATATAAAGTCCAATTAGGGTCTAAATTAAAATATTTTTCCGACAGAAACAAAGCCGGCACCATTCCAAGCGCAACCGCTTCTCCATGACGTATTTCTTCATGATTATCAATAAGATACGTTTCAAGAGCATGACCAATGGTATGACCGAAGTTTAAAATTTTACGTCTACCATGCTCTGTCGTGTCGTTACGAGTAATTTCATCCTTAACAGCTATGGATTTCTCGATAAATTGAGGATAAAGAGGATAAGATGGAGAAGGATGAGAAGATGGAGAAGATGGAGAAGAAAGTAGCTGTGCTTCTAGGAAACTCTTATCAATTATAAAACCGTATTTTATTATTTCAGCCAAGCCGGAAAGCAGTTCACGCTTCGGCAGAGTTTCAAGAAACTCAAACAGAATCACCACCGCGAGTGGCTGCGAGAAGACTCCGATTTGGTTTTTAAGTCCTTGAAAATCAATACCTGTCTTACCGCCTATTGAAGCGTCAATCATTCCTAAAAGCGTTGTCGGGATGTTAATGAAATCGATGCCGCGTTGATAACACGACGCTGCGAATCCTCCGATGTCGGTCACCATGCCACCACCGATGTTTATCAGCAATGATTTCCTATCAGCATGATTATCAACAAGTTGCGACCAAATATGTTGAACGGTACCGATATTTTTGTTTTGTTCTTCTGAAGGAATGACTATTTTTATAACATTCTGAAAATCAACACTTTTTAAAACATTGAGACAATATTTCTCCGTATTCTCATCCAAAAGAAGAAACGTTTTGGTGTGAGAAGAAACCAGCTCGGTAAATTTGACGATATCGTTTTTATATAATATCATTCTTACTCTCTTGTCATTAGGACATACGATGCGTCCCTACACTGTGCACTTAATTTTTCTGGAATTATCGCTGTCGCCGAGGACGATTTCGACCTTTATAAAGTGATCGGGCATCAGCGGATCGATAAGCTCAGGCCATTCCAAAAGACACAGGCGGCCGCTGTAGAAATAATCCTCGTAACCGATGTCGTAAACCTCCTCCAATTTCTTGATTCTGTAGAAATCGAAATGAAAAATAGAACCTTCTATTGGAGTCGGATATTCATTCACTAGAGCGAAGGTCGGACTGTTGACCTCATCGGTCACGCCGAGTTTATGGCACAGGTTCTTTATCAAAGTGGTCTTGCCTGCTCCCATCGGTCCATAAAACGCAATAATATTGGATTTATCTCGCCAAGACATTAATAATTCCGACACCTGCGAGAGTTCCTCAACACTGTTGATTATGAATGTTTTTTCCATCATTTTGCCTTCAGATATGCGACAGGAATCATCATCTCATTCATGGATATACCGCCATGCTGGAAGGTGTTCCTATAATAATTGACGTAATAATTATAATTATTCGGATATGCGAAGAAATCATTGGAACGCGCGAAGACATACGAGGTAGAGACGTTGATGCGAGGCAGGAAAATCTTCTCCGGGTCTTTCACTTCAAAAACCTCTTTCGCATTGTAATTCAATGATTTACCGTATTTATATCTCAGATTGGTGTTCACAGCCTTGTCGCCGAGAATCTTCACTGGACTCTTCACCCACACGGAGCCATGGTCGGTGGTCACGATAGCGTTACAGCCTTTGTTTGCGATGAATTTCATCATGTCGAAGAGCGATGAATGCTCGAACCACGACAGCATGAGCGAGCGGTATGCAACCTCGTCGTCAGCAAGCTCACGGATGATTTCCATCTCCGTTCTGGCGTGCGAGAGCATGTCGACAAAGTTGTATACTATAACATTTAACTTATTCTGCATCAGGTTGTTCATCTGCTCGTATAACTTCTTGCCGGCAGCCAGATTCAGCACTTTATTATAAGAATATTTAATGTTTTTGCCGTATCTGCGCAGCTGTTCGCCCAAAAGTTCGCCTTCAAACTGGTTCTTCGTGCCCTCGTCCTCCTCATCGACCCAATATTTCGGGTAATGACGGCGTATCTCAAGCGGCATAAGGCCTGAGAAAATAGAGTTACGCGCATATTGAGTGGTCGTAGGCAGGATGCTGTAATAAATATCGTCGTCAGCAACACGGAAATAGTTCTCAACCAACGGCTGTATCGCCTTCCACTGGTCGTAGCGCAGGTTGTCTATCAGTATGAAAAACAACGGCTTGTCGTCTTTGTCGAGGCGCGAGAACACCTTGTCACGCATCACGGTGTGCGACATCGTGGGCTTGTTGACGCCCTTACCTGAGACCCAGTCGCAGTAGTTTTTCTCCACATAACGCGAAAACTGCGTGTTTGCCTCGTTTTTCTGCATGAAAAGTACCTCTTTTATGCCCTCGTCTGTCGATTTCTGCAGTTCGAGTTCCCATCGCGTGATATTTTTGTACACGCCGACCCATTCATTGTAGTCGAGGCTGTTGTTCAGATCCATTCCGATTTTACGGAACTCTTGCTGATATTTCGAGGTCGACTTCTCGTCAACGAGTTTTTTATTCTCAAGATTACGTTTCAGTGAAAGCAAAATCTGATTCGGGTTCACCGGTTTTATCAGATAATCAGCGATATTGCTACCGATGGCGTCTTCCATGATGCGCTCTTCCTCGCTCTTCGTAATCATCACTACCGGGAGGTTCGGGAAGTCGGCTTTTATCTTCTCGAGAGCCTCAACGCCTGATATTCCCGGCATCTGCTCATCAAGGAAAACTATGTCAAAGTGCTCATTATGAACCATTTCCACTGCGTCGCTACCGTTGTTGGCGGTCTCGACCTCATAACCTTTCTGTTCCAAAAACATAATATGCGGCTTGAGAAGTTCTATCTCATCGTCAGCCCAAAGAATTCTTGTGTTTGCCATAATAATCGTTTTTTATTAGAACGTGAAAGGTCGAATTATGTTTTACAAATCCTAAAATAATTTCAGTTGTATCGACATATTGAACGTTTTGCGGTGATACGGCGACATCCCGTGCTCCGCCACAGCGTTTTTATGCTCGATCGTCGGATAGCCTTTATTTTGCTTCCAGTTATACACAGGATATTGATTATCAAGGTCTTGCATTATATGGTCACGAGTCGTCTTCGCTAAGATTGAAGCCGCCGCGATAGCCTGATATTTAGCGTCACCACCAACGATACACTGATGTTGTATGTCGTGATATTTATTGAAACGGTTGCCGTCGATGAGCAACAATTCCGGTCGGATTTTCAGTTGGTCGATGGCGCGATGCATCGCCAGGAACGAAGCGTTCAGTATGTTAATTTCATCGATTTCTTCAGCTGAGACGATGCCCACCCCATATGCCACCGCATTCTCCAACACCTTGATTCTCAGCTTTTCACGCTGCTTTTCGGTAAGTTTTTTCGAGTCATCAAACTCCGGAAAATCCATGTCACGGGGCAGAATCACCGCAGCGGCGACCACCGGGCCTGCAATACAACCTCTACCGGCTTCATCACAGCCAGCCTCAACAAGATTTTCAGTGTAAAACGGTTTCAGATTCATAATACAACACCAAATAACGGCAAATATTGGTTAGCAATTATCACCAACATCACTGCAACTATCACAATATCAATGACTTTTGTTTTTTTGAAATAACATAGAATCATTGACAAAAATATCGCTAACACCATGAACATCAATCCATTACACATCACTGGCTTCTGCATAAAAAGCATCATGAAAGCGAATACAAACAACCATATTGTGATGTCGACTTTTTTTCTTGTCGCGACTGAATTATCGAATTTATCAGAAAATATTAACATCAGCGAGGACCACGTCAAGGCCAAAACAATCAAAATAACGACCAAATCCGCTGTTTGTACACCAAGTTTCTCAAATCCGATCTCACTGAATGACAACAAATATTCGTTGGTTTTTTCTATTAAGGAATGATTGAGGTAAAAAAACACGAAAAGTATGAAGTAAGGGAATAAAAATCCTAAAAGAGGTATAAGAAAATGTTTCAGCTGCTTTATATCCATCACGAACATTGCCAGTAACACCCAGATAATCAATAAGATAGACGGAAAATAAAACATCGACGCCATGGCTATGAAGAATCCGGAATTCATAAGATACGCCTCAGGTTTTCCGACTTGATAAATCAGGTAAACCGTATGTAACACCATCATAATGAACGGACAAGCGAGCAAGAACGGATACAACTCATCTTGGATCTGGACACAACTCATACACAGCACAAACATGAATGCGCCGATGCTGCTATTACGCGTAACTAATTGATTCACAGACAGTATCGAGTTGAAAATCAACACACTGGCACAAAAGACCGCAAAGGTGAATATCGTCAGCGCAAGGCTTGATGAGCCGAAAATAGCAGCTACGAGGTTATACAGCGGCGTTATCGGGCTGCCGACCGCGACCTCCGACACATGCGAGACAAACGCAGGAATCCACAGCACCACTATTAGCAGCACTATCACTACCAGTTGCGGTATATAACTGTGTTTGAAGAACTTAAGCATGATAATTCATCAAATCAAGTCCGATATCGTGACGGTAGTTTTTGCCTTCAAACAGTATCATCTTGGCGTTATGATAAGCTTTTTCTCTTGCCTCTTCGATGTTTTTGCCGTGTGCCGTCACCGCGATGACGCGACCGCCCGACGTAACTATATCATTACCATCGAGTTTAGTGCCTGCGTGCGCTACGACGCAGCACGGACACACATTCTCGAGTCCGGTAATCTTCATGCCTTTCTTGTAAGCCTCAGGATAGCCTCCCGACACGAGCATCACAGTTACAGAAGTCTCCGCACTTGCCTGATAATGAGCCTCATTGAGCTTACCTTGAGCGCATTTGTCGAGCAGTTCCGCGAAATCAGAATCAATGCGAGTCATCACGCCTTCTGTCTCCGGATCACCCATACGGACGTTGTATTCGATGACGTACGGGTCGCCGCCACAATTCATAAGACCCAGGAAAATAAAGCCTTTGTAGTCGATTTTCTCTTTTTTCAGACCTGAAATCGTAGGTTTTATGATACGATTTTCAACTTTTCCGATGAATTCCGGAGTCACGAAAGGCACTGGGGAAACCGCACCCATGCCACCAGTGTTCAGTCCGGTGTCACCATCGCCGATTCGTTTGTAATCCTTAGCTTCAGGAAGGATGACATAGTTTTCGCCGTCGGTCAGTACAAACATCGAGACCTCGATGCCTTTGAGGAACTGTTCGATGACGACTTTTGCCGAAGCTGAGCCGAATTTGCCGGAAAGCATCTCTTTAAGTTCAGACTTCGCTTCAGTCAAATCATCGATTATCAAAACACCTTTACCGGCAGCGAGACCGTCGGCTTTAAGCACGTAAGGAGCTTCGAGAGTGTCGAGATATTTCAAACCATCGTTGAGATTTTCCGCTGTGACGGTGAAACATTTGGCTGTCGGGATGCCATATTTCTCCATGAAATTCTTGGCGAAAGCCTTGGAGCCTTCAAGCTGCGCACCGACCTTATCCGGACCGATTATTTTCACGTCTTTGAGGTCTTTGTCTGACTTGAAAAAGTCGACTATTCCATCGACGAGAGGCTGCTCAGGACCCACTACAACCATGTTAATGTAATACTTTAATACAACATCTTTAATTGCTTGAAAATCAGAGATATTGATTGCGATATTTTGACCCACTGAAGCAGTGCCGGCGTTGCCTGGTGCGATGTACACTTCCGACACTTTGTCGCTTTGAGCGATTTTCCATGCGAGAGCGTGCTCGCGACCACCTGAACCAAGGACTAATACTTTCATAATGTTGATGTTTTATGAGATGCGATAAATCTCTTTACACGTTAATAATCATTTAGCTGCCGATTCATTTATAACTGACCACCAGCCTTCTGCGGCTTTATCCCACGAGAAATCGTTTCGGCGCACGCGACCTTTCTCTATCAATGCGTTACGGACGTTTTCGTCGAGCATTTGAATCATCGCGTCGGCAATGGAATCGATGTTGAACGGATCGACAAGAAGAGCGGCATCGCCAGCCACTTCAGGCATTGACGTGACATTGGATGTTATCACCGGAACGTCGCATTTGTACGCCTCCACTATCGGGATGCCGAAGCCCTCAAAATAAGAAACATAAACCGAGGCCAATGCCGCCGCCGTCACACGATGAAGCTCACTCATCTGCAAGTGACCGACAAACACAACATCGTCTTGATGTTTCATTGCCTCGAATGCCTTCTGAATAGGCTCTGTCCACCAACGTTTCTCCCCCACTATCACCAACTTAACGTCAGAAGCCGTTTTTTCCTTGAAGACATCGAAAGCCGGGAACAATCTCGCCAGATTCTTTCGCGGATGCAATGAACCGACAAACATAAAGTATTGATAACCAGCTGTATACTGATTTCTTACATTAACTTTTTCTTCTTCAGGAAGAGGTTTGAAGCCTTCGTTGGCACCGTTGTAAACGACGTTAATTTTATCAGGCTCAACGCCATAATTAGCGATGATATCCTTCTTTGAAAACTCCGAAACGGTGATTATTTTCTTCGCTTTATGTGCAAATTTAGGGAAGAATCTCTTGTAATGCCACAACGCCAATCTCGGAAAATCCTGCGGAAAGTGCTCGAAGTTAATGTCATGAAACACAGCGATTTGCGGCGTTTTCGAGCGCAGGCTGAGATAGGCGTCTGTCGAGATGAAGACATCAGGGTTTATCTTGCGTAAAGCGCGTCTGACCGATATCTCGAAGTAAATGACATACAAAAAAGGATGTCGCGCTTGCGGAAAAAGCACCACAGGCGTGACGTTGTCGGCGAAAATGAACTTCGGGTCGGGTTTGCGGTCGAAGAGGAAGTAAAACTCGTCATTCGGGTGTGCTTTCACGATACGGCTGAGTGTTTCGCAGGCGACCCATCCGATGCCTTCGAGCTTGTCTTTCAACAGCAAACGAGTATTTACAGCAATTTTCACTTCGTTAGTTTTTGCAAAAATACAAAAAAATTTAATTTTTATTAAAAACCTCACGCAGAAATCGCAGAAAACGCAGAAAATTATTTTAGCGGTTCTGATATCTTTGCGGCGAGGAATTGTCTGTTCATTCGTGCGATGTTCGTCACGGAGATGTTTTTCGGGCATTCGGCCTGGCATGCGTAGGTGTTTGAGCAGCTTCCGAAACCGAGTTCGTCCATGCGGGCCACCATTTTCTGCACACGGTCGGCAGACTCCACCTGACCTTGCGGAAGAAGCGCGAATTGCGACACCTTAGCACCCACGAAAAGCATGGCGCTACCATTCTTACATGCCGCCACGCAAGCACCGCATCCTATACATGACGCGGCATCCATCGCCAGGTCAGCGTTATGTTTGTTGATTGGAATCGCGTTGGCATCAGGCACGCCTCCAGTATGCACGGAGATGTAACCACCAGCCTGAATGAGTTTGTCGAGAGCCGAGCGGTCGACCATCAAATCCTTGATAATCGGGAATGCCTCTGAGCGCCACGGCTCCACGGTGATGGTGTCGCCGTCTTTGAACTTACGCATGTGCAGCTGGCATGTCGTGGTGTTCTTGAAACGTCCATGAGGATGTCCGTTGATATATAATCCGCAGGCGCCGCAGATACCCTCGCGACAGTCGTGATCAAAGGTGACAGGGTCGTCGCCTTTCAACACAAGCTGCTCGTTCAAAATATCCAACATTTCCAAGAATGAGGCCTCTGCCGGGACATCATTTAACTGATATTCAACGAACTTGCCTTTGGAAGAAGCATTGCGCTGACGCCAGATTTTTAATGTGATATTCATTATTTGTAATTTCTTTGTTTCAATTCAACATTCTCGAATTTGAGCTCTTCTTTATGAAGAACCGGCTCATTATCAACGCCTTGGAACTCATAAGCCGCTACAAAAGCGTAATGTTCGTCATCACGCATGGCCTCGCCGTCAGGAGTCTGATATTCGGCACGGAAATGACCTCCACATGACTCGTTGCGCATGAGAGCGTCGCGAGCGATGAGTTCTCCCATCTCAAGGAAATCGGCCACACGCAAAGCTTTTTCGAGCTCTGTGTTCATGCCATCGACGTTCGGAACCTTCACTTTTTGCCAGAACTCTTTTCTTAACGCCTGGATTTCTTCGACAGCTTCTTTGAGGCTTTGTTCGGTGCGCGACATGCCGACTTTTTCCCACATTATGTGTCCCAAACGGCGGTGAATCATATCGACAGTAGTATCGCCATTTATCGACAAAATCTTTGTAATCCTCTGACGCACAGCGTTTTCCGCCTCTTCAAATTCCGGAAGGTCGGTCGGGAAACGAGGCACGTTGATTTGGTCGGCGAGATAGTTCTGCATGGTGTAAGGAAGCACGAAATATCCGTCAGACAGGCCTTGCATCAGCGCTGAAGCGCCGAGACGGTTAGCTCCGTGGTCTGAGAAGTTGGCCTCGCCAGCAGCGAACAGACCTTTCACCGTAGTCTGAAGCTCATAATCGATCCAGAGACCGCCCATGGTATAGTGCACGGCAGGATAAATCATCATCGGGGTTACGTAAGGGTTCTCGTCGACTATACGTTCGTACATCTCGAAGAGGTTGCCATATTTCTCCTCAACTGCCTGACGTCCAAGACGCTGTATCGCCTCTTTGAAGTCGAGATATACAGCGCGGCCAGTGTTATTCACACCGAATCCGGCGTCGCAACGTTCTTTGGCTGCGCGTGACGCCACATCACGAGGGACGAGGTTTCCGAATGCCGGGTAGCGACGTTCGAGATAGTAATCGCGCTCCTCTTCAGGGATATCGGTGGCTTTTATCTTGCCTTCACGGAGAAGACGGGCTTTCTCAGCGTCTTTCGGCACCCAGATACGTCCGTCGTTACGCAGCGACTCACTCATCAGCGTCAGTTTCGACTGATAGTCACCGTGAACAGGTATGCATGTCGGGTGAATCTGTGTGAAGCAAGGGTTTGCCATGCAAGCGCCTTTTTTGTAACACTGCCATATTGCGGAGCCGTTTGACGACATTGCATTCGTTGAGAGGAAAAACACGCGTCCGTAGCCACCTGAAGCAATCACTACGGCATGAGCTGAATAACGTTCAAGCTCACCAGTGACGAGGTTTCTCACAATAACACCACGTGCACGGCCTTCAACTACCACCAAATCCATCATCTCACGGCGAGCATACATTTTCACGGTCCCCTTCTCTATCTCCTTGCTAAGAGCCCCGTAAGCACCTAAAAGCAGCTGTTGGCCGGTCTGACCCTTGGCATAAAACGTCCTTGACACCTGAGCGCCGCCGAATGAGCGGTTCGCAAGCAGTCCGCTGTAGTCACGGGCAAACGGCACGCCTTGAGCGACACATTGGTCGATGATGCTGTTGCTGACTTCCGCCAGACGGTAGACGTTAGCCTCGCGCGCACGGTAGTCGCCGCCTTTGATGGTATCGTTGAACAGACGTTGCACGCTGTCGCCGTCGTTAGGATAGTTCTTCGCAGCGTTGATGCCGCCTTGTGCAGCGATGCTGTGGGCACGACGCGGACTGTCCTGGATGCAGAACACCTTGACATTGAAACCCATCTCGCCAAATGAAGCCGCAGCCGATGCGCCTGCCAGACCCGTGCCAATCACGATGATGTCAAGTTTACGTTTGTTGGCAGGGTTCACGAGTTTCTGCTCGGTCTTATATTTCGTCCATTTTTCCGATAAAGGACCGTTTGGTATCTTTGAATTCAGTTCCATTTTTATATTAAAGTATCACTTTAAGTAAATATTTCTAAACTATTAACCAGTAATAAATTACGACTGACATAAACATCATTACGATGATAGCTGCGAAGAAGCTGCCGAGGATTTCTATGCGGCGTTTCCACACGAGGTTGTTCCACCCTATCGATTGCATTACGCTGGCGATGCCGTGTGAGAGATGGAACCATATCGCGACGAGCCAGAGCAGGTACATGATGCTGAAATAATTGTTCGAGAAGATGAACTTTATCTGGTCGATGCCATCGACGGGTGCGTTGCCTCTTATCTCAGCGAGCTGCATCTTCGCCCAGAAGTCATAAAGATGAAACACGAGGCCGAAAAGCACCACTACGCCTATTGCGAGCATGTTTTTCGATGCCCATGACACTCCTTCGGGACGTTCGTTGACAGCATAACGCTGGCGTCCGCGTGCCTTGTAGTTCTGATACGAGAGAACGAAAGCATAGATAAAATGCAGTGCCATCAGAGCAGCGAGACCCATCGTGCCGACGAGAGCATACCAGTTGGCGCCGAGGAACTCGCAAATCCAGCGATAGCCGTCCTGAGAGATTATCGACACGACATTCATAGCGCCGTGAAAAAGCATAAAGAGCACCAAACCTGCGCCGGATATGGCCATTATCAGTTTCTTAGTGATTGAGGATAAACCGTTTTTGCCCATTTTAAAATGTTTAATACATGCTACAAAAATACAAAAAAATTCTTATTCACACGCAGAACTCGCAGAAAACGCAGAAATTATTATTTCACGAATCTTATGTTTCGCAGAGTCTGCCTCCATTAAAAAATGAGCGCCGCCGGCCTTAGGCCGCGGCGCGAGAGCAAATTAAGTTTATTTTTATTTTAAATCAAATATGAAGGGGTTTATAAAATTTAAACGGTCG